>QFCS01001173.1_pt1 | contig 145017 bp, 136 predicted proteins | sample 3576561 | NCBI WGS metagenome assembly QFCS01 | reverse complement strand
GTCCAACTTTCGGTGCGGGCGATGTCAGAAGTCATGGCCGGGGGCGCCCAGAGATCGGCGCGATGCGCATTGGCGCGAAGCCAGGCGGCAGTCAGGATCGCGTCGGTTGCGTGATCGGTATAGCGAGCGAGCGGACGGTGTGGACGTGATCCAAGCCTGGCGAGCGCCCCGTCGAGCCCGGCGGCGTCGCGGATCTTGCTAAGGCCCTTGCGCAGGCCCGTCGCCCGCGCGGCGATCTGGGCGTAGATTTCGACTGCTACGGGGCCTTGATCCGGCACGGGATCCAGCGGCCAGATCGCAATCCCTGCCGCCCGCACCCGGCTAAGAAAGCGCATGCCGGCAAAACTTGCCTTGGCGACCTGCGCGGCCCCTATCGCGTCGTACACGGTGGACGGCTTGCCTCCGCCGCCGGCATTATAGCGCGCTTCGCAAGCGCGGAGGTGCATGAAGTCGGCCTTCCGGCCGTCCGCTGCTCCAAGATAGAAATGCCTGCGGTGATGGGTTTCGAGAAAGGAGGCCGCGCCCAGATCCTCGTCAGTGCAGAGCCGGTCGACATAGGCGTGGAAGCTGGCCGCATCGGAGGCGGTTTCGTCGCCCGGCAGATAGGCGCCGCGCGCCATAAAAGGCGGCGCGAAACAAAAATCGAAGCCGATCAGCAGATCATCCGTCCGCGTCGAAAGCCAGGCAAGCACAGCCTCACGCGACCAGTGGCGATCCGGCGGCTCGACCAGCACGGGCGCCTCGTCGCCCTCGCCACATTCGGCGATGGCGATGCCGGGATGGCGGCTGCCCTTTGCGCCAGACCAGTCCGCCACCGCGAAGCGCGTAAAACGGTTCTGCCTCACTTGAGCGCCGCAAGAATCTCCGCAGCGAAGCGGGCGCCGTCGAAGTTGGTGGCGTAGGGGTCCTCGCCCCGGCGCACGATCACCACGCGGTGCGACGGGATCACCATGACGAACTGGCCGCGATTGCCGATCGCGGCGAAGCTGCCCGCCGGCAATCCCGAGATGCCGTCGATCAGCCAGAAGGTGGCGCCATATCGGGGGCCGCGGGAGGGCTGCGGGCCAGTCGGGCTGGTGGCATAGCGCATCCAGTTGGCGGGCAGGATGCGGGTGCCCCGCCACACCCCGTCGTTGAGCCAGAACAGGCCGAGGCGAGCGAGATCGCGCGCGGTGGTCCAGATCTGGCTGGAAAGGACATAATTACCGCGCCAGTCGGTCTCCGCGACCGTATGCTTCATGTCGAGCTTGGCGAACAGCGCGCTGTCGGGGAAATCGCGGTAGCGCTCCTCGCCGATCGCGGTGCGGATCGAGAGCATCGCCAGCATGATATCGTTGTTGGCATAGTTGAAGCGCGTACCGGGCGCAGCCTCGATCAGTTCGCTGGAGGGGCCGCCATCGACGGTGCCTCCGCCGAAATAGACATCGTCGGAGCGGTTGCCGGATGTCGTGGTGTGCAGCCCGCTCGCCATGCGCAGCAGATTGTCGAGCGTGATGCGGCGACGCGGATCATAACCCGGCTCGTAACGCCAGAAGGGAATCTGCGCGGGCTGGCCGACGCGCGCCAGCCCCTCACCCTCGACGATCCCCGCGAGCGTGCCGGTCACGCTCTTGGCGACCGACCAGGTGCGCTGCGCGACATAAGGCCCAAAGCCTTCGGCATAGCGTTCCGCGACGATGCGTCCGTCACGCACCACTACCACCCCGGTCGTGCGCGTGCCCCTGCCGAAACTCTCGCCATCGAAGGCGCGGATGAGCTGGGTGGCGACCGGGCCGGCGACGCGGATCACGCCGGTCGTATCTCCCATCGGCCAGGCGCGCAGATCGGCGCCCGCGACCGGTGCCGGCGGCTCGCGCGGCTCGGTCGGCGAGGGCAACGGCGCGCCGATCGGCATCAGCAGGCATCCTCTGCCCTTGCGATATTCGGCGCGGCGCGGCGGCAGATTGTCGACGAAGGGCACGCTGACCATCCCGCGTGGGCGATCGATCGTCGCGCGCAACGTCGGCATGATCCGATCATAATCCGGGTAAATGCCAGTAAGCTCGAGGCTTTCGATCTGCGCATCGGTGCGACCGGCAACGAACAGGCCGCTGCACAGGAAGATCGCCTTGTATCCCGCCGCAATTGCGCGCTGATACGCGGACGGCGTGGCGTAAATCACCTGCGCTTGGCCGATGGCGGGGCATGCGGCGATCAGCGCCGCCAGGAGCAACTTCTTCATTCGTCGTTCTGCGCGTCCGTCTGACGATCGCTGCGGAGCCTGTCCCAATGCGCGAGACGTTCGGCGATCTTCGCCTCAAACCCCCGTGCAACGGGCGTATAGAAGCGCTGGGGCGCCATTTCCTCGGGCCAGTAATTGTCGCCCGAGAACGCCTCGTCGGCGTCATGGTCATAGGCGTAGTTCTTGCCGTATCCGATGTCCTTCATCAGCCGGGTCGGCGCGTTGAGGATATTCTTCGGCGGCATCAGTGAACCCGTCTCCCTGGCAGAGCGCCACGCCGCCTTTTGCGCCGAATAGGCCGCGTTCGATTTGGGCGCGGTGGCGAGATAGAGGCAAGCCTGAACGATCGCGAGTTCCCCCTCCGGCGATCCCAGGAAGTCATAAGTGTCCTTGGCTGCGAGGCACTGCACCAGCGCCTGCGGATCGGCAAGGCCGACATCTTCCGACGCGAAGCGCACCAATCGGCGGATCACATAGAGGGGCTCCTCCCCCGCCACCAGCATGCGCGCAAGATAGTAGAGCGCCGCCTGCGGATCCGATCCGCGCAGGCTCTTATGGAGCGCGGAGATGAGGTTGTAATGACCCTCGCGGTCCTTGTCGTACACCGCGACGCGACGGTGAAGCAGCGCCGCCAGAGCGGCCGGATCGAGCGGCTCGGGAACGTCGATCGAGAACAAAGTCTCGGCCTGGTTAAGCAGGAAGCGGCCGTCGCCGTCGGCGGAGGCCACCAGCGCCTCGCGCGCCTCCGGCGTCAGGGGCAGCGAACGCCCCATCTCAGACTCGCCGCGCTCAAGCAACTGGCCGAGCGCGCGGCTATCGAGGCGGTTGAGGATCAGCACCTGCGCGCGGCTGAGCAAGGCGGCGTTGAGTTCAAAGGAGGGGTTTTCCGTGGTCGCGCCGATCAGCACCACCGTCCCATCCTCGACATAGGGCAGAAAGCCGTCCTGCTGGGCGCGGTTGAAACGGTGGATCTCGTCAACGAACAACAGCGTCCGCTGCCCGATGCGGGCATATTCGCGGGCCTCGGCAAAGACCTTCTTGAGATCGGCCACACCCGAGAACACCGCCGAGATCGCCACGAAACGCAACCCCACGGCATCGGCCAGCAGCCGCGCGATCGTCGTCTTGCCGGTGCCGGGCGGCCCCCACAGGATGATCGAGGAAAGCTTGCCCGCCGCGACCATCCGCCCGATCGCGCCTTCGGGGCCGGTCAGATGTTCCTGCCCGACGACATCTTCCAGCCGCCGGGGACGCAGCCGATCGGCGAGCGGCCCCGGGGGGACATCAGCGTCGATTATTCTTGTGCCCGGTTCAGCGAAAAGATCTGCCATGATTGGAATGTAAGGTTTTGCCGCCGAATTGGGTAGGCTTCATGCTAACCCTCCCGCTGCAAACCTGCGCGACTGGCCGATACAGATTCAGGAAATCACGAAGGTTCGCGAGCGACAGACTCAGCCATAACGGATTGCTTGAGCTTTCAGGCGTTCAGCAACCCCATCAGCCGCCCGGCGATGATCTCCCGCGTTTCCTTCATGATCCGCTCGATCAGCTCGGCCACGGTGGGAATGTCGTCGATAAGCCCGGCGACCATGCCGCAGCTCCACGCGCCGATATCGACCTCGCCCTGTTTCATGATCCGGGCATAGATGCCCGCCACTTCCGGCGCGATATCGTCGAATTTGATCTTGTCGCCGAGCGCGCGTTCCTTCTCCAGGATGCGCTCAACCCCGGCATTGACGAGAACCCGTTCCGTGTTGCGGAGCGGGCGCATGACGAGGCGCGTGTCCAGTTCGGATGCCGCCACGATGGCGGCCTTCACATTCTGGTGCACGGGAGCTTCCTGCGTGGCCAGAAACCTCGTGCCCATGTTCATGCCGTCCGCGCCAAGCGCGAGAGCCGCGACCAATGAACGCGCGTCAGCCATACCGCCGGAAGCGACGAAGGGAATGCTGAGCTCATCCGCTGCGCGGGGCAGCAGGATCATGTTCGGCACGTCATCCTCGCCCGGATGGCCGCCGCATTCGAAGCCGTCGACGCTGACCGCATCACAGCCGATCCGCTCGGCCTTCAGCGCATGGCGGACGGCGGTGCATTTGTGGATGACCTTGACGCCCGCTTCCTTGAGCGCGGGCAGATAGGCCTGCGGGTTGTTGCCCGCCGTTTCGACGATCTTGACGCCGCCCTCGATGATCGCACGGATATAGCCGGGATAGTCGGGTGTATTGACGATCGGCAGGAAAGTGAGATTCACGCCGAACGGCTTGTCGGTCATCGCCCGGCAGCGGGCGATCTCGTTCGCCAGCGCCTCAGGGTTCGGCTGGGTGAGCCCCGTGATGATACCCAGGCCGCCGGCATTGGAAACTGCCGAGGCGAGTTCCGCCAGGCCGACATGGTGCATGCCGCCCTGAATGATGGGATGTTCGATGCCGAACATTTCAGTGATGCGCGTCTTCATGATGCAAGCCTTACGGGTTCGTAAAGGGCTGTCCAGAGGCGGCGGACACCACTTTTCCGCACGATGCGTATGAATCTGCTTTGTCATATCGCCAGTTTTCTTGGCGGTTCACAAATTTTTTGGACGCTGCCAGTTAGTGGAGCGATCCGCCGCGCCGCAACCTGCGCAGACGGTCCTCCAGATCGCGCCAGTGCCGGACGCCCGCTTCGTCGCCGGCCATCAGCAATTCGCCGATCTGATCCGCAAGATAACGCCACGCGGCGTCGCCATGCTGCCGGGAAATCCGGTACACATGAGCCCAAAGCTCCATTTCGGTTGGCGCCGAGGTCATCGCCGAAAGATGCAGGGTTGAATCGAACCGGTCAACTTAACCATGGTTGTAGTGCGGCATGGCGGATGCCCCATCTTGGGGCATATTGGCTTCATCGCCTGACCCCAGCCGCAGCGAGAGGGTCGGCCGGCGCGCGCGCTTCAGATTGGCGGCTATGTCCTGATATCGGCCGGACAGCGTCGTGAAGAAATCGCGGATCGATGGATCGTTTGCTGTTTCCGCCCGCGCGCGCGCTTCCTCCGCCCGAACTTGATAATAGGACAGTGTGTTTGTGACTTTCATGTGCGGACCCTTGTCGAGGGATGCGGGGCGCCGCATCGGCTTTCATGGAGGTTATGCCGAATGCGATTGCCGCCGCACCTGATTACGCTAAGCAACGCCACCCTTGGACATCAGGCTGGCATCCCTAAAACCCGCTCTCTCCTGAACAGTTCCAAGGAAATCCGAATTAACCATCTAAAAAATCCCGATTTTCTCTATAACGAAAGGTATAATACTGTATTGTGGATGAACAACGCGCAGAATTACTGTTCCCCCTCGACAAGCCGAAGGAAAATCGCGATCACAGCGCAGCCAGTTGTGTGCTCCAGATGACACAAGTTCGAACGCGGGGCCAATTCGCAAACGCGATCCGCATCATGCTGCAAGCGCTAAATCTGCCGTTCGAGAAAAGCTGGCTCCCCCAACATGCGCCTCCACCAGATCGGCAGTGTACTCAGCGTTCGTCGCTGTGACGGATCAGCAACAGCCAATCTGAAAAATTGCGCGCCGGAGCCAATCGTGCAGTCTCCCCCTTGCAATGCAGCAAAGTTCGTGGGGAAATTACTTGCACATATGTCAGGGGGACCCGGATGACACGCGCTTGCCTCACTCCACTGCGCCGGACGGGCGCGGCGGCGTTGCTTGCTTCTACAATGCTCGTCACCACCGGCCCAGCATGGGCGCAAGACGCGGCTGCATCTGCGGCGGATGCAGGCGAGATAATCGTGACCGCGACCAAGCGGGAAGAAAGCCTCCAGAAGGTTCCGATAAGCCTTCAGGCTCTCGGCAACGCAACACTTGACCAGCATCAGGTGAAGTCGTTCGACGATTATGCGAAGCTGCTGCCTTCGGTCAGCTACCAGACTTATGGCCCCGGCCAGTCGGACGTCTCATTCCGTGGGGTCGCGACCGGCGGCATCAATCTGCCCGGCGGTTCGCTGCCGACAGCGGGCGTCTATATCGACGAAATCCCGGTGACGACGATCGGCGCGCTGGTCGATATCCACGCCTATGACCTGGCCCGCGTCGAGGCGCTGTCGGGGCCGCAGGGCACGCTGTTCGGTGCAAGCTCGCTGGCCGGCACGCTGCGCATCATCACCAACAAGCCGGACGCGTCCAAGTTCGAGGCCGGGTACGACCTTCAGCTCAACAAGTTCGGCAAGGGCAATGCGGGCGGCGTCGCCGAAGCATTCGTGAATGCACCCCTGAGTGACAACGCCGCGCTCCGCGTCGTCGGTTTCTACCAGAAGGACGGCGGCTATATCGACAACATGCTGAAATCGCGAACTTATACGCTGTCCGATGATGATCCCGCAAACGATCTCACGGTCAATAACGCCGCCTTCGTGGAAGAGGATTTCAACTCGGTTGAAACCTATGGCGGCCGCGCCGCACTGGGAATCGATCTTGACGACAACTGGACGGTGACGCCCGCCATCATCGCCCAGCATCAACTGGCCAAGGGCACCTTCGGCATCGATCCGCGCGCGGGCGACCTCGACGTCCACGAATTCGCGCCCGATCGCAATCTGGACAAATGGTATCTCGCGACGATGACCATCAAGGGGAAATTGTCGGATTTTGATGTCACCTATGCCGGCGGCTATTTCCAGCGATCGATCGATAACCAGCAAGATTATTCTTATTATACAGTCTATTATGACAATATCCCGGGGTACACCAATTTCCCCGACGGCAATGGCGGCTTCCTCGATCCCACCCAGAGCTACGCAAATACGCAGCGCATGACGAAGCAATCTCACGAATTACGGGTCAGCTCTCCATCCGAAAATCCGTTCCGGGCTACGGTAGGCCTGTTCTACCAGCACCAGCGCAACAAGAATATCGCGCATTATTATGTGCCGGGCTTGGCCGCGACCGGATATCCGGTCGTTTTCGAGGACGACATCTTCATCACCGATACGAAGATCACCGCCCGCGACTATGCAGTATTTGGCGAAGCCAGCTACGACATAACCCCGACAGTTACCCTGACGGCGGGCATTCGCGGCTTCAAGGCGCGCAACAGCCTGTTCGGCTTCTCGGGCTTCGTTTCAAACGCCGATCCGGGAGGCGTGGCGCAGGAGATTGGCCAACCGGCAGGCTCAGGCTGCACGGTTCCATTCACCACACTGGGCCGGTGCTATAATGTCGATAAGGTCTACAAGGAATCGGGCGAGACTCATAAGGTCAACCTGACGTGGCAGGTCGATCCCAGCAAAATGGTCTATGTGACCTATTCCACCGGCTTCCGGCCCGGCGGCAACAACCGCCGGCCCGGCATCGACGCCTACAAGGCCGACACGATCGACAATTTCGAGTTCGGCTGGAAAACGACCTGGCTGGATCGCATGCTGCGGATAAACGGCGCCATTTTCTATCAGGAGTGGAACAAGCTCCAATATACGCTCGCGCCCGAGGGGTCCGTCGGCGTCGTAAACATCTACAATGCGGGTGACGCGCGCATCTACGGTCTGGAGCTTGATGTGCAGGTCAGGTCCGGCGGCCTCACGCTGGCAGCCTCCGGAAGTTACACCAATGCGAAACTGACGACGGATTTCTGCGCTATCGGCGCCGATGGCAATCAGCTGCCAACCTGTTCGCTGGCCACAAGTAACGTCGCGGCGCCGAAGGGAACGCGGCTTCCGGTGCAGCCAAGAATCAAAGTGAACGGCACCATCCGCTACGATTTCACGCTGGGCGAGCATGACAGCTTCGTTCAGGGGACGGTCCTCACGCAGGATGGCGTTCGGAACTTCCTCGGACTGGCGGACAATGACGCGGTCGGAAATACCAAGGGCTTCACGACCTTCGACTTCTCGGGCGGCATCAAGTTCAACGAATTGAGCTTCGAGGCGTTCATCCAGAATGCGTTCGACAAGCGCGGCATCCTGAGCCGTAACACCTTCTGCGCGCCCACCTATTGCGGCACCAATGCCCGGTCCTATCCGGTCAAGCCGCAGCGATTCGGCATCAAGGTGAGCCAGCGCTTCTAGGGCTGCCTTCTTCACCGTTCGCACTGAGCTTGTCGAAGTGCCTTTCTTGCTTGCTCGAAGAAGGAAAGGGCTTCGACAGGCTCAGCCCGAACGGGCCTTATAATTGTAGGCTGATCGGAAATCCGAGGCAAAGGCGGCGAGCCTTCCCTCGGCGATGGCGGCGCGCAGATCGGCCATCAGCGCCTGATAGAAGAACAGGTTATGCTCGGTCATCAGCATCGCGCCGAGGATCTCGCCCGAGCGCACGAGATGGTGGAGATAGGCCCGGCTCCACCCCGCGCAGACCGGGCAGGCGCATGAGGGATCGACCGGCCCCTGATCCTCGGCGAACTTCGCATTGCGGATGTTGAGCGGGCCGTTTCGCGTGAACGCCTGTCCATTACGGCCCGAGCGGGTCGGCAGCACGCAATCGAACATGTCGATGCCGCGCTCGACCGCGCCGACGATATCGTCGGGCTTGCCCACGCCCATGAGGTAGCGGGGCTTGTCGGCGGGAAGCTGGCCGGGCGCGAAATCGAGTGTGGCGAACATCGCCTCCTGCCCCTCGCCCACCGCCAGCCCACCCACCGCATAGCCGTCGAACCCAATCTCGATCAGCGCATCGGCTGATTGCCGCCGCAGCCCTTCATCGAGCGCGCCCTGCTGGATGCCGAACAACGCCGCCCGCCCGGCATGATCACCACCAGCATCGAAGGCATCCCGCGAACGCTTCGCCCAGCGCATCGATCTTTCCATGGACCGCGCAGCCTCGTCATGGCCCGCGCCGTTCTTCGTGCATTCGTCGAATGCCATCACGATATCGGAATCGAGCAGCCGCTGGATTTCCATCGAGCGCTCGGCCGTCAGCATATGCTTCGAACCGTCGAGGTGGCTGGAGAAGGCGACCCCCTCCTCGCTCATTTTGGTGAGCGCCGAGAGGCTCATCACCTGATAGCCGCCGCTATCGGTCAGGATCGGGCGATCCCAGCCCATGAAGCCATGCAATCCACCCAGCCGGGCCATCCGCTCCGCACCCGGGCGCAGCATCAGATGATAGGTGTTGCCGAGGATGATGTCGGCGCCCGTGGCGCGCACATCAGCCGGCTTCATTGCCTTGACGGTGGCGGCGGTGCCGACCGGCATGAAAGCGGGCGTGCGGATCTCACCACGCTGCATGGAGATAATGCCGGTGCGCGCGGCGCCGTCGGTGGCGCTTATGGTGAAGGCGAAACGGGTCGTCATCCGCTCGCCTTAGCTCCAGCTTTGCACTTCCGCCATCGACCTGTATGGCCCGCCAATGGAGCTGGCCCCGGAAATCTACCTGATCCTGACGCTGGTCTGCGTCTGCTCCGGCTTCATCGACGCCATCGCCGGCGGCGGCGGATTGCTGACCGTCCCGGCGATGCTGTTCGCCGGCATCCCACCGATCAACACGCTTGCCACCAACAAGCTCCAATCGGTCATGGGCACGGCCATCGCCTGTTCCAACTATGCGCGCGCAGGGATGATCGACTGGCGACGTAACCGGCTGTCAGTGTTGGTTATCCTGATCGCATCGGCGATCGGCACGGTAGTGGTTCAGGCGATCGATACGAAGGTGCTCAGCCTGATCGTGCCGGTGCTCCTGGTATGTGTGGCGCTCTATGTGCTGCTCAGTCCGCGCATGTCAGACGAGGATGCTCACCATCGTGTGGATTCAAATGGCTACGCCCCGGTCGGCGCATCGATCGGTTTCTACGACGGCTTCTTCGGGCCGGGCACGGGCGCCTTCTTCACGACAACCCTAGTCGCATTGCGCGGCTATGGGCTGACCAAGGCCACCGCTCTCACCAAGCTATTCAACTTGAGCAGCAACCTCGGCAGCGTGATCCTCTTCGTCGCCGGCGGGCAAATGCTCTGGCTGCTTGGGTTTTGCATGGCAATCGGATCAATGACTGGTGGCTGGATCGGCAGCCATACCGCCATGCGTTTCGGCGCGAAGGTGATCCGGCCGCTGCTCGTCACCATCTCGCTAGGGCTGACGGGGCGGCTGATCTGGGGCTATTTCGCAGGCTGACGGCTCGCCATGCTTCCCGCGCGCCAGGCGGCATTTCGGCTTCGGATATACTGGCGGAGCGCCGCCAGCTTCGCCTCATCGAACTCCTCGAAACTGGGCATGCCATTCGGGATCAGAGCGCCATCCTTCACAACGGAGACGAAAGTCGGCTGGTCAACCGGCACGGCCGACGCACGCAGGTCGGGCGCATTGCCGGCAGCAATCACATCCACGCCATGACACACCGCGCAATGCCGCGCATAGGCTACCGCACCGACAGCTTCCACGTCCGGCGAGGGTTTGAAATCCGGATCATCCACCGGCCGAACCATTTCCGGAACCGACTTGGGCAAAGTCGCCGTCCCGCCGATCGCGAAGGTCAGAATGCGCCGTGCCTGAGTGCGATAATCGACGCTGACGGGCAGCAGCGCGCCGAAGGCCGCTCCGCTCGTCCCCAGTCCGGTCAGCACCGTTACATATTGCCGGCCCTTTACCGAATAGCTGATCGGCGGGGCGGTGACGGGGGCCTGCGCGGCGAAGCTCCAGAGCGGCTTACCGCTGTCCGCCGCATAGGCGTTGAACTGGCCGTCGATCCGCCCCTGAAACACCAGATTGCCGCCCGTCGCCATGACGCCGCCATTCCACGGGCCGGGCGTCGACACTTTCCAGACCTGACGCTGGCGCACGGGATCCCAGGCGATCAGCGAGCTGGTCGCGTTCAGCGGTCCAGCATCCTTCACAACGAAATTGGGAATAGTGGCGCCGTCCACCGCATTGCCGGGCGCGCGCACCCAGTTCTCACGGGTGATGCCCACATCATTATAGCTCGTCGCCATCTCGATCGCCGGGATGTAGACGAGCCCGCGCTGTGGACTAAACGCCATGGGAAGCCAAGTGTGGGCTCCTACGGGGCCCGGCCACATCGTGAAGGTCTTGCCGTCGGGATAGCGCGCGTCGGGATTTTCGATCGGGCGGCCGGTTTTCCGGTCGATCCTCGTGGCCCAGCTGACCTTGACGAACGGCTCGGCGGAGATGAGCTGCCCGTTGGTGCGGTCGATGACGTAGAAGAAGCCGTTCTTCGGCGCGGTCATCAGCACATGGCGAAGCTTGCCGTCGATGGTCAGATCGGCCAGCTCCATATCCATCGATGCGTTATAGTCCCAGCTTTCGCCGGGATTGACCTGATAATGCCATTTATAAGCGCCGGTCCTGGCGTCGAGCGCGACCACCGAGGCCAGAAAGAGATTGTCGCCCTTGCCGGCGCTTCTGATCTTGTGGTTCCACGGCGATCCATTGCCGACCCCGAGGATGATCGAGTCCGTCTGACGATCATAGGTCATGGCGTTCCAGACAGTGCCGCCGCCGCCATATTTCCACCATTCGCCCGCCCAGGTCTTCGCGGCCATCTTCATGGCTTCATTTTCAAACCCATCAGCCGGATTGCCCGGTACCGTATGGAAGCGCCAGAGCTGCCTGCCGGTCTCCGCGTCATAGGTCGTGACATAGCCGCGCACCGCGCTGACATCGCCGCCCCCGAAACCGATGATGACCTTGCCGTCGAAATAGCGCGGCGGGCCGCTGATGAAGCTCGCATTCTCCTTGGGCAGCGTCTGGGCGGTCCAGGCGAGCTGGCCGCTTTTGGCATCGAGCGCGACCAGGCGGCCGTCATGCGTGCCGACGAAGATGCGGCCCTTGCCATAAGCGAGACCACGGATGCCCCAGCCCTGACGCAGCTTCCGGCCGGCCGCCTCGGCCGCTTTGGGATCATATTCCCAGATGACCTTGCCGGTCGCCGCCTCGATCGCCCGCACGATGCTATAACCGGTTGCGGTATAGAGCACGCCATCAACGACAAGCGGGGCCGACACGGAATTTTGCGCCGGCAGGTCCATCGACCAGACAAGGCCCAGCTTGGATACGTTCTTGTCATTGATTCCGGTCAGGGGGCTGTAATGCTGCTCCCCAGCCGTGCGCCCAAAGGCGGCCCAATTGTCGGGATCGACCAGGGCGTCATCGTAAACACCTGCTGTCTTGGAATATCCCAGGGATGCCAAGGTGAGGCAGCCCAAAGCAGCGCCGAACATCAATGTGCCACGCCGCGACCGACGATCCCCTGCCCACATGATTATCTCCAATTATCAATTGGGATGCACCGTAGGCCGCAAGTGATCAATTGCGCGCCTCTCAAAGCTGTTAGGCGGCGGATGTTTCGATATTTTACGGAAGCAGCAGGCTAGCGTCGCCATAGCTGTAGAAACGATAGTTCCGAGCGATGGCATAGGCATAGGCGGCCTGCATCCGATCAAGCCCCATCAGCGCCGAGACAAGCATAAACAATGTCGATTTCGGCAGATGAAAGTTGGTGAGGAGGCCATCGATCGCGCGGAAGCGGTAGCCCGGCGTGATGAAGATCGCGGTGTCGCCTTCGAACGGGTGAATCAGGCCATCCTCGGCCGCCGCCGTTTCGAGGACGCGGAGGCTTGTCGTGCCCACCGCAATCAGGCGGCCACCGCCAGCACGGGCGGTATTGAGCCGATCCGCCGTCGCCTGATCGATCCGGCCCCATTCCGCATGCATGTGGTGATCCTCTGTGTCCTCGGCCTTCACGGGCAGAAAGGTGCCAGCGCCGACATGAAGCGTCAGCGTGACATGACCGATCCCACGCGCCGCCAGCGCGTCCATGAGCGCAGGCGTGAAATGGAGCGCGGCGGTGGGCGCTGCTACAGCACCTTCCTCGCGCGCAAATATGGTCTGATAATCGTCGCGGTCACGCGCGTCAGTCGGGCGCTTGCCGGCGATGTACGGCGGCAGCGGCATGCGTCCTACCCGCTCCAGGATCAGCTCTACCGGTTCGTCGCCCAGAAATTCGAGCGCGTAGCTGCCATCCACTTCCCGGTCCCGCGCGAGCGCTGATGCACCCTCGCCCCATTCGATGACGTCGCCTTCGCGCAGCCGCTTGGCATTGCGGATGAAAGCGCGCCAGCGGCGGGGGCCTTCGCGCTTGTGCAGGGTCGCGCCGATACGGGCATCACCGCGCCGGCCCTCGAGCTGCGCCGGGATCACGCGCGTATCGTTGAACACCAGCACATCGCCCGACCGCAACAGATCGGGCAGATCGCCCACGCTGTGATCCGTCAGCCCCTCTGCATCGACCCGGAGCAGCCGTGCGCTGTCGCGCGGTTCTGCTGGGCGAAGCGCGATGCGTTCCGGGGGAAGATCGAAATCGAAGAGATCGACACGCATCGCCTTTACTGCGGCGCGCGCTCCTTGTCCGCTTCGGCGTTGCGGAGGGCCTGATCCATCGCGCGCTTGGCATCGCGATCAGCTTCCGCCTGCTCCTTGGCGGTCAGCGCCTTCTCGGACGGAGACATCGTCGCCGCAGCGTCGACCGGGACCGGCGGCCCACCGCCAACGATCGACGCCGTCACGATCCTGGTCGGGTTGGCCGGCGGCTCGCCCTTCTCGATCGCATCGACATGTTGCATGCCCGAAAACACCCGGCCGAGCGCGGTATAGTGACGATCGAGGCTGAGATTGGGCATCAGCATGATGAAGAACTGACTGTTCGCGCTGTCCTCCGATGCCGCACGCGCCATCGACAGGGTGCCGCGCACATGCGGGAGATCGTTGAACTCGGCCTTGAGATCGGGAAGATCCGATCCGCCGGACCCATCGCCTTTGGGATCGCCGCCCTGCGCCATGAAACCCTCGATCACACGATGAAACGCAAGACCGTTGTAGAAGCCCCGCCGGGTCAGCACCTTGATCCGCTCGACCGAATTGGGCGCCTTGTCTGGCCGAAGCAGGATACGCACCTCGCCGCCGTTCGAAAGATTGAGGACAAGGACATTTTCCGCGTCGGCGACGGGCGCGGGCGCCGGAGCGGGCGCCGTCTCCACGGCCTGGGCTGACGCCATGACCGCGAAGAACATGCCCATCATCATCCCAACAATTGCCTTCACGCGCATTCGTCCTTCTTTCGCACGCCGATCGGGAATGCGCTGTGACGCATCCCGCCTTGCCCCATAGTGAATGATCAACTGCCTCTGCGGCCCATTATATTGACGCGGGCCTGCACGTCGGCGGCCACGGCTTTCGGCACGAACCGTTCGATCGCACCGCCATAAAGCGCGATTTCCTTGACCAGCCGCGACGCGATCGGCTGCAACGCCACGTCAGCCATCAGGAAGACGGTCTCGACCCGGTTGTTGAGCTGCTGATTCATGCCCGCCATCTGATATTCATATTCGAAGTCAGCGACAGCGCGCAGTCCCCGGACGATCACCGACGCGCTTTCGCGCTCGGCAAAATCCATCAGCAGCGAATCGAAGGAAACCACGCTGATCGCGCCATCGACGGCCGCGATCTCCCGCCGGACCATCTCCAACCGCTCCTCGACGCTGAACATTGGCGATTTGGAGGCATTGGTGGTGACGCCGATCACGAGACGATCAACGAGCTTTGCGCCACGCCGGATGATATCAAGATGGCCGAAGGTGATCGGGTCGAAGGTACCAGGATAAACGCCTATGCGGTTCATCAACGGTCCCTTTCGACGACATAGCGCGCCAGTTCGCGCAATATGGTGGCCTCCGGGCCGAAACTGGAAAGGTGGCCGATCGCCTGATCGACAAGGACATTCGCCTGCTGGCGCGCACGGTCGATACCTAACAGCGACACGAAGGTCGCTTTGCCGGCGGCGATATCCTTGTTGACGGCCTTGCCGGTGGCCTCGCTGCTGCCTTCCACATCAAGCAGATCGTCGGAAATCTGGAATGCGAGCCCGATGTCGCGGGCATAAGCGCGCAGCCGCGCGCGACCTTCGGCCGGGACGTGTCCCATGATCGCCCCGGCTTCCACGGAAAAGCCAATCAGAGCGCCGGTCTTGAGCTGCTGGAGACGCGTGACCGTCGGCAGGTCGAACTCGGTTTCCGACGCCAGCAGGTCCATGGCCTGCCCGCCAGCCATGCCGGACGGGCCGCTGGCGCGCGCAAGTTCGGCGACAAGCTCGATGCGGACGAACGGATCGGGATGGGTATCGACGTCGGACAATATCTCGAACGCAAGCGCATGCAGCGCATCGCCCGCGAGCACGGCGGATGCCTCGTCGAACGCTTTGTGGACAGTCGGCTTGCCGCGGCGAAGATCGTCATCGTCCATACAAGGCAGATCGTCATGCACGAGGCTGTAGACGTGGATGCATTCGACAGCGACGCCCACCCGGATCGCACAGGCGCGATCGACGTTGAACAGATCGGCTGATGCACAGACGAGCAATGGGCGCAGCCGCTTGCCCCCACCTATCGCGGCATGGCGCATCGCTTCGAACAACTTGCGGCGGGGATCGTCGGGCAGCGGCAGAAGCCGTTCGAATTGCCGGTCGACATCCTGCGCAATCTGGCGGAGCGCCTGGCTCAGGCCGATGGCCTCGATCTTCATATCGCCGGCCCGATCATCCCGCATCGAAGGGCTGAGTGCCCGAAGGCTGGCCGTCACGGCCAAGCGTGATCTTCTCGATCCGCGCCTGCGCGTCTGAAAGCTGCTTTTCGCACTGCGCACGCAACGCATCCCCTTCGGCATAGAGCCGAATGGCTTCGTCGAGCGTTTCCTCGCCGCTCTCCAGGCGATGCACGATCGTTTCGAGACGCTTGAGCGCCTCCTCGAACGACAATGCGCCAATGGCATCCAGTTCCTGCCCCATGGAGCGGCTTGTGAACGCGAGCACGTCAGGGGTCAAGCAGCAGGGGCGACTTTCGCGTGCTCCTCGGCGACCAGTTCCTTGCGGCTGAGTTTACCGACAAGCGTCTTCGGCAGATCGGGCCGGACTTCGACTGCCGTGACCCGCTCATGCTTGCCGAGCTGAGGGTTGAGCCATTCCTTGAGCGACTCGCCGTCAATATCCGCATTGGGGCGGAGACTGACGAACGCCTTGGGCATTTCGCCACGATAAGCATCCGGCACGCCGATCACGATCGCCTCGCGTACCGCGGGATGATGATACAAAATCTGCTCGACCTGGCTTGGATAGACCTTGAAACCGCCGACGGTGATCATGTCCTTCAGGCGATCGACAATGCGGAGAAAACCATCCTCGTCGATCGTGCCGATGTCGCCGGTGCGGAAGCCGCCGTTGATAAAGCTCCCCGCATCCTCATCCGGCCGGTTCCAGTACCCCTTCATCACCTGCGGGCCGGAGATGACGATTTCGCCGGGCATGCCTTCGGGCGCAGGCCGCGCCGGATCCTCGCGGTCGACAAGGGTGAAGCGCGTATCGGGCAGCGGCTGGCCGATCGTCCCGACCTTGCGCGGCTTGGCATAAGGGTTGCTGGCGGTGATGCAGCATTCGGTGAGGCCATAGCCTTCGGCCACGATTGCGCCGCTCCCCTCTTCGAACGCAGTCTTGAGTTCGGCCGGCAGCGGCGCGCCGCCCGATGCGAATACGCGGAGCGAGGACATGTCGGTCTTCGCAAAATGCGGATGCTCAAGCAAAGCGCGGAACATGGTCGGCACCCCAGGCATCGATGTGGGATGGGTGCGGTCGATCGTGTGCAGCACCTGCTCGGCGTCAAAGCGTGGCAGCATGATGATCTCGCCACCACGCAGCACGGTACGGTGCAGCACCGTCATGTTGGCGAAAATGTGGAAGAAGGGGATGACGCCCAGGATGCGATCGTCATGGTCGAGCCAGGGATCGATGCCGAGAATTTGGCGCGCATTCACAGTAATGTTGTTGTGAGTCAGCATCGCGCCCTTCGGCGTGCCGGTGGTGCCGCCGGTATATTGCAGCATCGCCACCGTCGAGACCGGATCGATCGATGCCGGGGTGTACTGGCCGTCATTGTCGATCAGCGCGGAGAAGGCGGTGATCCTGGGATCGTCCGGGCGCTTCATATTCTGATGTGATTGAAACCAGTGATAATAGAGCGACTTACCGCGCGGCAATCCTCCCTCGACCGATCCGACTACAAGGCGCTCGAGACCCGTGCGCTCCATCACCTTCAGCGCGGTCGGCAGCAGCGCTTTCGACGTGAGCGTGAACAATATCCCGGTGCCGCTGTCCTCGACCTGATCGGCAAGTTCGTCGACCGTGTAGAGCGGCGAGAAATTGACGATCGTCGCGCCAATCTTCATCGCGCCATAATAGGCCGCAACATAGTGCGGCACGTTGGGCAGGAAGAGGCCGACGCGATCGCCCTTCTTCACGCCCAGCCGCAACAGGCCGGACGCGACCCGGTTCGCGCCATCCGCAACCTCGGCATAGCTGAACTTGCGTCCGAAAAAATCGATCAGCGGCGCACTCGAATGTTCGGCCACACTCGCGTCGAACATGGCCGGGATCGACATGGGCTCATAGGTGACATCCCACGGACTGGGATGGAGATAATTGCTGCGCCAGATGCTCGATGGATCGGCCATTGACACTGTCTAGACGGGGAAACCTAACCGATCAATGAACGGCTATGCCGTCCGGACGCCAATCAGCGCCGGAAGGGATCCTCGAAAGCCTCCTTGGCGGGCGCCTCTTCACCGGGGGACGCTGCAACAAGCGATTCCGCTTCGCGGCCCGCCGCGTCACGCTGCGCACGCAACTCCTCGATCAGCGCCTGGCGATCACCGTCCAGACGCGTGTCGACCGGAGCCTCGATGCCTGCCGCCTTGGCGGCCTTGGCGACCAGGCCGTCCAGCTCGCGCTGCGAGCAAAGGCCAAGCGTCACCGGGTCTTTGGGCGTGATGTTGGCTATATTCCAATGCGTGCGGTCGCGGATCGCGGCGATAGTGGTCCGCGTCGTGCCGATCAGCTTCGAAATCTGACCGTCCGAGATTTCAGGATGGTTGCGGATGATCCAGGCAATGCCGTCCGGCTTGTCCTGACGCTTGGAAACCGGCGTGTAGCGCGGCCCCTTGGTGCGGCGGACCTGGTCCGGACCCTTCAGGATCACCAGACGATAGTTGGGATCGGCCTGCCCCTTCTCAATCTCGGTCATGGTCAGCTCGCCCGCGCGGATCGGATCACGTCCGGTCAGTTTGGTCGCAGCGGTATCATCCGCGATCGCCTGGATCTCGAGAATATGAAGGCCGCAAAAATCGGCGATCTGCTGAAAGCTCAGCGCGGTGTTGTCGACCAGCCAGGACGCGGTCGCATGGGGCATGAGCGGCTGGGCCACGATCTACTCCTGAAAATAAAAGGGCCGCCCCGTCACGGAGCGGCCTATGCATGCCGACGATGTAGTGCGGCGGACGATTAAGGGCAAGACGAATTGCTTGATCGTCCGCCTTGCCCAAAGGAAAACACCCGCCGGGCGAGCCCAACGGGTGGTTCCTTCTCCTCCCCAGGAAAACTTGGTGTCAGCGGCCGATCGCGCTGCCTAGGCGATGATATAGCGCTGAGAATTTCGAGGATTCCGGCTTGTCCTGGATCTCGTGGAGATAATGCAGGACAGCTTCACGCAACAGATTGAAGTCTTCCGTCGACAGGACGGCGCGGGCACGGGCTGGTTCAGACATAACGCTCACTCCTCTCACTCTTGAACTTCAACGGGCCAGTTCGCGGCCCCACGCCGCGAACTGGCTCCCTCACGGCCGTTAAGCCGCGAACTGGTTCATCGTGTTGTGGACGCCGCCGGCCTTAAGGGCCGCTTCGCCGGCGAAATATTCCTTGTGGTCGTCGCCGATGTCGGAGCCCGACATGTTCTGGTGCTTCACGCAGGCGATGCCCTCGCGGATTTCCTTGCGCTGCACGCCCTTGACGTAGCCCAGCATGCCAGCCTCGCCGAAATATTCCTTGGCGAGATTGTCGGTGCTGAGCGCGGCCGTGTGGTAGGTGGGCAGCGTGATCAGGTGATGGAAGATGCCGGCGCGCGCCGCCGCGTCCTTCTGGAAGGTGCGGATTTTCTCGTCGGCCTCCGCCGCAAGTTCGGTGCCGTCATAATCGACCGACATCAGCTTGGCGCGATCATAAGCCGACACGTCCTTGCCTGCCTCGGCCCAGGCGTCGAACACCTGCTGGCGGAAGTTCAGCGTCCAGTTGAACGACGGCGAATTGTTGTAGACCAGCTTCGCGTTCGGGACGGCTTCCCGGATGCGGTCGACCATGCTCGCGATCTGCTCGATGTGCGGCTTCTCGGTCTCGATCCACAACAGATCGGCGCCGTTCTGGAGCGAGGTGATGCAATCGAGCACGCAGCGGTCCGCGCCGGTTCCCTCACGGAACTGGAACAGGTTGGACGGCAGGCGCTTCGGCCGCAGCAGCTTGCCGTTGCGGTTGAGGATGACGTCGCCATTGCGGGCGGTCGCCGGATCGATCTCTTCGCAATCCAGGAAGCTGTTATACTGGTCGCCGATGTCGCCGGGTTCGTTGCTGACGGCGATCTGCTTGGTGAGGCCCGCGCCGAGCGAGTCCGTGCGGGTGACGATGATGCCGTCATCGACGCCCAGCTCAAGGAAGGCGTAGCGGCAGGCGCGGACCTTGGCGAGGAAGTCCTCGTGCGGCACGGTGACCTTGCCGTCCTGGTGGCCACATTGCTTCTCGTCGGAGACCTGATTCTCGATCTGGAGCGCGCAGGCGCCCGCTTCGATCATCTTCTTGGCGAGCAGATAGGTCGCCTCGGCATTGCCGAAGCCCGCGTCGATGTCCGCGATGATCGGAACGACATGGGTCTCGTAATTGTCGATGGCGTGGATCAGGCGCTGCGCCTCGACCTCGTTGCCGCTCTCGCGAGCCTTGTCGAGATCACGGAACATCATGCCGAGTTCGCGGGCGTCAGCCTGCTTGAGGAAAGTATAAAGCTCCTCGATCAGCGCGGGGACGCTGGTCTTCTCGTGCATCGATTGATCCGGCAGCGGGCCGAAATCCGAACGCAGCGCGGCGACCATCCAGCCGGACAGATAGAGATACCGGCGCTTGGTGGTGCCAAAATGCTTCTTGATACTGATCAGCTTCTGCTGACCGATGAAACCGTGCCAGCAGCCCAGCGACTGGGTATAGTTGGCAGCATCCGCATCGTAGGCGGCCATATCCTCGCGCATGATCTTCGCGGTGTACTTCGCGATGTCGAGGCCGGTGTGGAAACGGTTCTGGAGGCGCATGCGGGCCACGGCCTCGGCGTCGATGCCGTCCCAGGTTCCATTATGGCTCTTGATCAGCTGACCTGCTTGAAAGGCGATGTCCTGGTACGTCAACGCGAGTCCCCTTGCGAGAGTGATTGCAAGGTTTATACAATCGACGTTGGCGGTTTTCCGCATAGATTGCGTAAAACTTCTCGTGAAGATGTGCTATATTGCGCTGCAATATCTGTAACTTTGTAAATTCATTACATCAATGCGAGCCGTGGATATGCGATCTGCCGCATGATTCAATCCGGCCATCTCTAATGCTTGGGAAGCCGCTTGATCGCAGGCCAAGCCTTGGTACGCAAAAGCATCAATAACGGTTTCGCCGATCTAAATACTCCAAAAATGGAGGCCCGTCATGTTGTTCGATTTCCTGGTATCAGTAAGCATCCTCGGGGTGGCGAGTATCGGCATTTCCGTTTTGTTTCTTGCGGCTGAGAAGCTCAAGGACTTCAATTAATCAATCTTGTAAACGATGATATACTTTGAACGTATCTCGTAAGTTTTAGTAATTTTTATTGGTTAATGACGCGAGCGTTTGGACGATATGGATCGCCAGCAATTAATCCGGCCTCCCGACGAAACATTTTGATCTTGCTTTCAGGGGCAAAAGCTGTCGCGAATCACGATGCTCCCCCGCAGGCAGCGTGCGCCTTGCTGCGAGCCCGTTCAGGCCCCGCTGGTCAGCACGATCTTCCCGATATGCTCGCCCCCATCGATCCGGGCATGCGCGGCCGATGCCTGCTCGAGCGGAAAGCTCTGGTCGATGATCGGCTTGAGCTGGCCGGAGACCACGAACGGCCACACCGTCCGTTCAAGCTCCTCGGCCACTAAGGTCTTGAAGCCAACGCTGCGCGCGCGAAGCGTCGAGCCGGTGAGCGTCAGCCGCTTCTGCATGATCGCATAGATCGGGATCTCGGCCTTGAGCCCGCCCTGCACCGCGATTGAGACGTGCCGCCCCTCCTCCGCCAGGCAGGCGAGGTTGCGCGGTAGATAATCGCCGCCCACCATGTCAAGCACGAGGTTCACGCCTTTCCCGCCGGTGATCTCCTTCACTTGCTCGACGAAGTCGGACGTGCGGTAGTTAATCGCGTGCGCCGCGCCGATCCGGCGCGCGGCGTCGCACTTGTCGTCGCTACCGCAGGTCACGATCACCTTAATGCCGAACAGCACGCCGAGCTTGATCGCCATGGTGCCGATGCCGCTGGTGCCGCCATGCACCAGCAGCGTCTCGCCTTCGTCCGCATATCCGCGCTCGAACACATTGGTCCACACGGTGAACAGGGTTTCGGGCAGCGCGGCCGCCTCGACCATCGTCAGCGACGCAGGCACAGGCAGGCATTGCCCGACCGGCGCCACGGCATATTCCGCATAACCCCCGCCCGCGATCAGCGCGCAGACCGGCATGCCGGACATGGTCGGATCGACATCCTCGCCCAGCTGCACAATCTCGCCCGCCACTTCGAGCCCGAGCGTGTCGGGCGCGCCGGGCGGCGGCGGATATTTGCCGAGCCGCTGCATCACGTCCGGCCGGTTGACCCCGGCGGCGGCCACCCGGATCAGCACCTCGCCCTTTCCGGGGACAGGCAGCGGCGCTTCCTGGATCTGAAGCACCTCCGGCCCGCCAGGCCCAACGCAGACGATCCGCTTCATGGTGGCGGGCAGGGACATCAACAGCCTTTCGTCGTTAACAGCGCGCCCGTTATTGACAAGCGCATGCAAAGGGTCAACTTTCTCCTCATGGATGCTGACGATCTCTTTCCGAAGGGTGGCACAGATCCGTTGACCACGCTTGGCCGGCAGGATCTTGACCCATTCTCGATCGAGGAACTCAACGCGCGCATAGAACGTCTCGAAAACGAGATCGCGCGTGTGAAGGCAAAAATTAACGCCGCCGTTAACCATCGCGCAAGTGCTGAGGGGTTATTCAAGCGATGAGGAGCGGTCGTCGCTCCCTGCCGGTGGCGTGGTGCGACGATGTCGTCCTTGATGATGCGGGCGGGGCTCCCGATATTGGGAAAATACCGCGCTCCATCCGGACCGGTAGGAGTATGTGATACATGCCTTCATTCGCCCGTGAGCTTGAGCAGACCCTGCACAATGCTCTTTCCGCTGCGAGCACGCGTCATCACGAATATGCGACGCTCGAGCATCTCCTTCTGGCTTTGATTGACGACGAGCATGCCTCAAAGGTGATGACCGCGTGCGGCGTCGATCTCGGCGAGCTCAAGGACGCCGTGACCATCTATCTCGATACTGAGCTTGATGCGCTCAAGGTCGAAACCAACGCTGATCCGTCCCCGACCAGCGGCTTCCAGCGGGTCGTGCAGCGCGCGATCCTGCACGTGCAGTCGTCGGGCCGCGAGGAGGTGACCGGCGCCAACGTGCTGGTCGCGCTCTTCTCCGAGCGCGAGAGCTATGCCGTCTATTTCCTGCAGCAGCAGGATATGAGCCGCCTCGATGCGGTCAGCTTCATCAGCCACGGCGTCGGCAAGGGCGGAACGCCCGTCGAGAACCGCGAGGTCAAGGGAGCCTCGGAGGAAGAGAAGCCAGCCGCCAAGGCCGAGAATGGCAAGAAAGGCGAAAGCGCGCTCAAGCAATTCTGCGTCGATCTTAACGAGAAGGCGAAGAACGGCAAGGTCGATCCGCTGATCGGCCGTGGCCCCGAGGTCGATCGCACGATCCAGATCCTCTGCCGCCGCTCGAAGAACAACCCGCTCTATGTGGGCGATCCCGGCGTCGGCAAGACCGCCATCGCCGAGGGCCTCGCGCGCAAGATCATCGAGGGCGATGTGCCCGACGTGCTGCGCCCGGCGGTGATCTACTCGCTCGATATGGGCGCGCTGCTCGCCGGCACCCGCTATCGCGGTGACTTCGAGGAGCGTCTGAAGCAGGTCGTGACCGAGCTTGAGAAGCTGCCGCATGCGATCCTGTTCATTGACGAGATCCACACCGTGATCGGCGCCGGCGCCACCAGCGGCGGCGCGATGGATGCGTCAAACCTTCTGAAGCCCGCGCTCTCCGGCGGCACGATCCGCTGCATCGGATCGACCACCTACAAGGAGTTCCGCAACCATTTCGAAAAGGACCGCGCCTTGCTGCGCCGGTTCCAGAAGATCGACGTCAACGAGCCGACCATCGAGGACACCATCAAGATCCTCACCGGCCTGCGCTCGGCCTTCGAAGACCATCATTCGGTGAAATACACCCCCGATGCGATCAAGTCGGCGGTGGAATTGAGCGCACGCTACATCAACGACCGCAAGCTGCCGGACAAGGCGATCGACGTGATCGACGAGGTCGGCGCGATGCAGATGCTCGTGGTGCCGTCCAAGCGGAAAAAGGTGATCACGACCAAGGAGATCGAGGCTGTCATCGCCACGATCGCGCGCATCCCGCCGAAGTCGGTCTCGACCGACGACAAGAAGGCACTCGCCACGCTCGACACCGATCTCAAGCGGGTCGTGTTCGGGCAGGATCAGGCGATCGAGGTGCTGTCCTCGGCGATCAAGCTCAGCCGCGCGGGTCTTCGCGATCCCGACAAGCCAATCGGCAACTATCTGTTCTCCGGCCCCACCGGCGTCGGCAAGACCGAGGTTGCGCGCCAGCTTGCGCAGATCATGGGCATTCCGCTCCAGCGCTTCGACATGTCTGAATATATGGAGCGTCACTCGGTCAGCCGCCTGATCGGCGCGCCTCCGGGCTATGTCGGCTATGATCAGGGCGGTCTCCTGACCGATGCGGTCGACCAGCAGCCGCACTGCGTGCTCCTGCTCGACGAGATCGAGAAGGCGCATCCGGACCTGTTCAACATCCTACTGCAGGTGATGGACAACGGCAAGCTGACCGATCACCACGGCAAGACCGTCGATTTCCGTAACGTCATCCTGATCATGACGACCAATGCCGGCGCGTCCGACATGGCGCGTGAATCGATAGGCTTCGGAGCGAGCAGCCGCGAGGATGTGCAGGAAGAGGCGATCCGTAAGATGTTCACGCCGGAATTCCGCAACCGTCTCGATGCGGTGGTGCCGTTCGGCTACCTTCCGCCGGAGGTTGTCGCGCGGGTGGTGGAGAAGTTCATCCTCCAGCTGGAGCTTCAGCTGGCCGATCGCGAGGTCCATATCAGCCTCGACGAGGACGCCCGCGACTGGCTGACTCAGCGCGGCTACGACAAGCTCTACGGCGCGCGACCGATGGGCCGCCTCATCCAGGAGAAGGTCAAACAGCCGCTCGCCGAGGAGCTTTTGTTCGGCAAGCTGGTCCATGGCGGCGAGGTCAAGGTCCATCTCAAGGACAACGCCCTCGCCTTCGAGATCACGCCCGCCGCGCCGAAGCGGCCCAAGAAGGGCGGAACCTCGAAACCCAAGGTCAAGGCTTGATCTGATATCGCAACGGTAGCTTGGGGCCGGCGGAGAAATCCGTCGGCTCTTTGCTTTGAGCGGTATGGCAAGGTCGTTCGCCGCTTGACCTTGCCTGTTGCCGCGCCGGCTTCTACGTAAGCCATCCGATCTGGGAGAGACCGGACTCCGAGTCCGGCGCCGAAGGAGCAACCGCCCCGGAAACTCTCAGGCAAAAGAACCAGGTCGGAACGACAGTCTGGAGAGTGACGCGCTCACCGCGTCCGCCGAAGGGATAGCGATCTCAGGCGCAAGGGACAGACGGGGCGCGACCGGCCGGTTTCGGCCAAAGAGGGAGCGTCTCCATTGTCCGTCCAGCTCGCGGCGTCACGGCCGATCAGCATTGCCGAACTGTTCACGATCGGCGTCGGGCCGTCGAGTTCGCACACCGTGGGACCAATGCGCGCTGCGCTGCGTTTCGCGGAGCATATCCCGGATCCCGGGCAGGTAAACGGCCTGTGCTGTCAACTTTTCGGGTCGCTTGCGCTTACCGGGCTGGGACACGGCACTGACGTGGCGGTTCTCGCCGGCCTGTCCGGCTGCACGCCTGAAACTGTCGATCCCGATGCCCTGCGCGCGCTGATCGGTACGATCCGCCAGAAAGGGCAGATCATGCTGCTCGGCAGGATCGCCATTCCGTTCAACGCAACAAAGGATCTGCTGCTCAAACGGAAGTTCCTGCCCGGTCACCCTAATTCGATGCGCTTCACCGCGCGCTATGCCGACCGGCCCGATTTCGAAGAGGTTTATTATTCGATCGGCGGCGGGACGATCCTGCGCGAAGGCGATGCCCTGTCGGTTTCGAATGTCGAGGTAGACCACCCCTTTTCCTCGGCGGCTGAACTGCTGGAGACCAGCGCCCGCACGGGCCTTTCCATCGCGGCGATCGTAGCGGAGAATGAACGTAGCTGGCGGGACAATGCGGAAACCACGGTCTTCGTCGACCAGCTCAAGCAGGCCATGTTCGCCTGCATCGATCGCGGCTGCGCCGGCGAGGGCGAATTGCCTGGCGGCCTCAAGGTCCGCCGCCGCGCGAAGGATCTTCACCAGCGGTTGCTGGCGCGCGGCCCACGCAACGATCCCTCGACCGTGTTCGACTGGGTCAGCCTTTGGGCGCTCGCAGTCAATGAGGAGAATGCCGCCGGCGGCCGGGTCGTGACGGCCCCCACTAACGGCGCCGCCGGCGTGCTGCCCGCCGTGCTCAAATATTATGAGGTATTTGTGTCCAACGGCTCACTCGAGGGCTGCCGGACCTTCCTGCTGACGGCAGCCGCCATCGGCTTCCTTTACAAGAAGCGTGCCTCGATCTCCGCCGCCGAGATGGGTTGCCAAGGGGAGGTCGGCGTCGCCTGCTCGATGGCGGCGGCGGGGCTGGCGGCGGCGCTCGGCGGCAACAGCCGGCAGATCGAGAATGCCGCCGAGATCGGCATGGAACATAATCTCGGCCTCACCTGCGATCCGATCGGTGGCCTGGTCCAGATCCCCTGCATCGAGCGCAACACGATGGGCGCAATCAAGGCGATCAACGCGGCCTATCTCTCATTGAACGGCGACGGGACCCACATCGTCAGCCTTGACGCCGTGATCGAGACGATGCGCCAGACGGGCGAGGACATGCGCTCCAAATATAAGGAGACAAGCCTCGGCGGCCTGGCGGTGAATGTCGTGGAATGCTGATCGGCTTGCGGCTGTCATGGGCATCGCCTAGCGTGGCTTGGGGCAAGAATGATCGCTGACCTTCAAGGAGTGGATCATCCATGGACAACCTCAAGGCGCAAGCCATCAAGCTGTACGACGACTTCACCCACAGGCATCTCGACCGCCGCCGCTTTTTCACAGACCTGACCAGGCTCGCCGGCAGCGCCGCCGCCGCGCAGGCGCTGGCCCTTGCCATCGCCACCGATCCGGCGGCCGCCGCGCTGATCGAGCCCGAGGACAAGCGGGTCAAGGCAAGCTGGATCGTCGTCCCCGGCGCCGGCGGCAACAAGCTCAAGGGCTATTTCGTCGAGCCTGCCGGCCCCGCCAAACGCCGGCCCGCCGTGCTGGTGATCCATGAGAACAGGGGGCTCAACGCTTATATCGAGGATGTGACACGGCGGCTGGCGGTGGCCGGCTTCGTGGGCCTCGCGATCGATTTCCTGTCGGCGTCCGGCGGCACCCCGGCCAACGAGGATGAGGCGCGCGAGCTGATCGGCGGGCTCGACATTCCAGCCTCGGTCAGGGACGGCGTCGCCACGATCAACTGGCTGCGCGAGGACAAGCGGACCAATGGCAAGGCCGGCGCGATCGGCTTCTGCTGGGGCGGCGCGATGGTCAATCGCATCGCCGTGGCGGCGGGCACCGCGCTCTCCGCGGGCGTCGCCTTCTACGGCATCACCCCGCCGCCGACCGAAGCCGCCGCTGTAAAAGCAGCTATGCTGCTGCACTATGCCGGCAATGACGATCGCGTGAATGGACAGGCCGCGCCGTGGGCCGACGCGCTGAAGGCCGCACAGGTGAACGTCACACGCTATGACTATCCCGGCACCGAGCATGCCTTTCACAATGACACCTCGTCGGCGCGCTACAACAAGGAGGCGGCGGAACTGGCGTGGAGCCGGAGCATTGCGTTCTTCAAGGAAATGTTGAGCTAGGGATACCAAACCGGCGCTTGAGCTGGGCTCCTGCCTTCGCAGGAACACATCAGTTTTCAATCAGGATACAGCTTCCAAAGGAGATGGGCATGAGCGGCCAGATCACCTTCTACTACAATCCGCAAAGCCGCGCGGCCGTGACGCGCTGGGCGCTGGAAGAAGCCGGCGCGGATTATAAGATCGTGCCGATGAGCTTTGAGGAAGGCGACACGCGCAAGCCCGATTTCCTCAAGATCAACCCGATGGGCAAGATCCCCACGCTCGTCCTCGGCGACGGGACGGTGCTGACCGAAAATGGCGCGATCATCGCGTGGCTAGCGGCCGCCTATCCCGACGCTAGGCTCTCCCCGCCCGCCGGTTCGCCGGAGCATGGGACGATGCTGCGCTGGCTGTTCTTTTGCGGCAGCTGTTTCGAACCAGCGATGACCGAGCGGATGATGCTCAAGGGCGAAGGCGTGTCAAAGCAGATGGCCGGCTGGGGCGACTATGACGAGGTAATCGACGCTTTCGAACGCGCGCTGACGCCCGGCCCGTTCATTCTCGGCAACGACTTTTCGGCGGCCGACATCTATGTCGCGGCGTCGCTCGGCTGGGGAACAATCTTCGGCGCGCCTCGCCTCAAGGAAAGCGAGATCATTCAGTCCTACGTTGCGCGAGCGACAGATCGGCCAGCCTACAAGCGGGCGAATGAAAGCTGAGTTCAATTCTTTTTGTCATGCTGAACTTGTTTCAGCATCCATCAAGCTACAGGCGCTGCGCTTGCGAGACGGTAGATGCTGCAACAAGTTCAGCATGACGAATAAAAAAGCCCGGCGGATCGCTCCGCCGGGCCTCCGATTTCCGGTCCTGCCGATCGCTTAGCGGCGATCGCCCATGAACTGGAGCAGGAAGGTGAACATGTTGATGAAGTCGAGATAGAGCGACAGCGCGCCCATGATCACCGTCTTGCCCATCATGTCCGTGCCCGCAACATGGAAGTACATGCTCTTGATCCGCTGCGTGTCATAGGCGGTAAGCCCAGCGAAGATCAGCACGCCAACGAAGCTGATCACGAGGCTCAGCGCGCTGGACTGCAGGAAGATGTTGATCACCATCGCGACCAGCAGGCCGACCACGCCCATCACCAGGAAGGTGCCGAACGCCGACAGATCCCGCTTCGTGGTGTAGCCATAGAGGCTAAGCCCGGCGAACGCCGCCGCCGTCGCGAAGAAGGTCTGCGCGATCGAGGTGCCCGTGTACACGAAGAAGATCGAGGCCATCGACAGGCCCATCACAGCCGCGAAGGCCCAGAAGACCGCCTGCGCCGCGCCGGTCGACAGACGATTGATGCCGAAACTCAGCACCATCACGAATGCCAGCGGCGAGAACATGATCAGATATTTCAGGATGCCCGGACCGAACAGGATCGCCGGCGCGGCTTCGCTGTTCGCGAACAGCAGCGCAACGATGCCCGTGAGCAGCACGCCCGAGGCCATGTAATTATAGACCGAAAGCATGTAGGAGCGCAGGCCAGCATCATAGGCAACCGCGCCCGTGCCGACCGACGTCGCGCGCATCGCAGCGTTCGACCGGGGGTCAGACCAATTCGCCATCGTAAAATCTCCATCAGCGGGCGCGAGAAAAATTCCCACGCCCGACCCGTGTAATATCGTTCGGTTGACGATAGGTTTCAAGCAAAACCGGACAGTTTTTAACATCCTATCCGTGGAAACCCGACCATGCACCGTCTGTTCGTCGCATTAAAGCCCCCGCCGGTGATACGTGACGCGCTGTTAACCATGATGGGCGGGATTCTCCATGCGCGCTGGCAGATGGCCGATCAACTCCATCTGACGCTCCGTTTCATCGGCGAGGTGGACCGCCATCAGGCGGAGGACATCGCTGCGGCGCTGGGATCGGTGCATCATCCCGCGTTCGTGCTCATGCTGGACGGGGTCGGCCAGTTCGATCGCAAGGGGCGAACCGATACGCTCTGGGTGGGGGCCAGCCCGCAGGAGCCGCTCAAGCTGCTTCATAACAAGATCGACCGCGCGCTGCAGAAAGTAGGCGTTGCGCCCGAGAGCCGCGCCTACCTGCCCCATTTCACCATCGCCCGCTTTGGCCGCAATGCGGGCGACGTGACACCGTTTCTCGAGACCATGTCGCCCCCGCCCGTCTCGGCCGAGATCACTGAATTCTGCCTCTACGAGAGCCATCTCGGCAGCGAAGGCGCCACCTACAGTATCGTTACCCGCTATCCTTTTGGGTAAGGGGCCGAAAGACGTCGGTCAGCGACTGCCTGCCGCTCCCACGCCGGGCTGGTTTCGGCTGATCCGGGCTTGGCGCCCAGCCGGTCATGAAGATCAGCTCGAAGCTCTCGGGCAGCTTTCCGTCCCCATCGGCCTGCTCAGCCATCGCGCCGACCAGCGCCCCGAGCCGTTCGCGGCCGAATGCTGGCGGGTGCCGGTCCTTAAGCATATTGGTCATCGCCATGCCGCGCAGGTCGGCGAACAAACGGAATGGGGATGAATAGCGCACCGCCAGCCGCTCTCCATCCGCCACGGTCAGGGTGAAACCGGCGCGGGCGAGCAGATCGCCGGCGGCGCGAACATCGATCATCGGGTGCATGCGCGAGGCGACCGCGCCGCCCATCGCCATATCCGCCGCCATCACGGCCTTGCGGAGCAGCGGCAGGCTCCCCGCCCCCACCAGACCGGCGAGGAACAGGCCGTCGGGCTTCAGCGCCCGCCGGATCAGCGTCAACGCGCCGGGCAGATCGTTCACCTGATCGAGCACGCCCGCCGAAATGACCAGATCGAAGCTCGCCTCGGCAAACGGCAGACGATCCTCATCGCATTGCACGCCGCCGCACATCGCAGCGAAGCGCTGCCCCGCGTCGACGGACACCACCTCCATCCCCCGCGCTTTCAAGGCATTACCAAGCCGTCCGTCATGGCAGCCAAGGTCGAGCGCGTTCTTGAAATCGCGCGTCACGCCGTCGAGCCGATCAAGGATGCCCTCGGCGATATGATCGATCAGGAAGGCATGGTCCGCAAAGCCGGACGCGGCGCGATCCCGGCGCAGGCGGCGCAGCCCCGGATCGAAGATTTCGGGCACGGTCATGCGGGGCTTGTGCCGCGCCGCGTGGCGGTGGACAAGCGGCCATGCTGATCGCGGGGCGCGACCTTTTCACCATCGTCACATGGCCGGCGCGCCGGGCGATCGATCTCGCGCTGCCGCCGCGCTGCCCCGCTTGCGGCGTCGTCACCATGGCGGACCATCTCTTCTGCGTGGGATGCTGGCAGAAGCTCGATTTCCTGGGCGGCCCCGCCTGCCGATCGTGCGGCGAGCCGTTCGAGTTCGATCCGGGGCCGGACGCGCAATGCGGCGCCTGCCTCGCCGATCCGCCCGCGATCGACGGAATGCGCGCGGCGGTGGCTTATGGCGATATCGCCAGGGGGCTCGCGCTGAAGCTGAAATATGGGATGCGGCCGGGCATCGCCGTGACGCTCGCCCGCCAGATGCGCAGGCTGATCGACGAGGAAGATGTCTTGCTGGCCCCCGTGCCGCTGCATCGCTGGCGGCTCTGGCGGCGGGGCTATAATCAGGCCGCGCTGATCGGACGGGCGCTGGCGCGCGAGACTGGCCACGCCTTCACCCCTGATCTGCTGCTGCGAACCAAAGCGACGCCCATCCTGCGCGGCATGGGCGCGAAAGACCGCAAGAAGACTGTGCGCGGCGCCTTCCGCATAGCGCCGCACCATGCCGACCGGATCAAGGGGCGCACGATCATATTGGTCGACGATGTCTACACGACCGGAGCCACCACCAATGCCTGTGCGTTGGCGCTCAAGCGGGCTGGGGCTGCGAATGTTCGGGTCTGCTGCTGGGCTCGCGTGGTGCGAGCCGTTGACAACGGGGCCGGGCGATAACAACTGAGTAAATATTAGTGCGGGATAAGGGTCGCATGGCGAAGGTCGAAATCTACACCAAGATGTTTTGCGGCTACTGCGCGCGCGCAAAGTCGCTGCTCGAATCCAAGGGTGCCGCATTCGAGGAATATGACATCAGCCTTGGCGGTCCGAAGCGCGCCGAGATGCTGGAGCGCGCGCCGGGCGCGATGACCGTGCCGCAGATCTTCATCGACGATCGGCTGGTCGGCGGATCTGACGACCTCGCCGCGCTCGATCGCGCTGGCAAGCTGGACGCACTGCTCAACCCCTGATGCGCGCCGCCCTTCTCCAGACCCGGACCGGCGTCGATCCGGCCGTCAGCGCCACCGCTCTTGCTGCCGCCATCGCGGAAGCTGCTGGCGAAGGGGCCGATATGCTGTTTACGCCCGAGATGAGCGGCGTCCTTGACCGCGACCGCAAGCGCGCGGCGACGAACATCGTGGCCGAAGGCGAGGATCGCGTGCTCGCGGCCGTGCGTGAAGCAGCCGCCAAGTCGGGCCTGTGGGTGCATCTCGGCTCGCTCGCTTTGAAGGGCGACGAAGGCGGCGACGGCCGTTACGTCAATCGAGGGTTCGTAATCGACGGAAGCGGCGCGATCCGGGGGCGCTACGACAAGATCCATCTGTTCGACATCGATCTGCCGAGCGGCGAGAGCTGGCGCGAATCCGCCGTCTACGCGCCCGGGCAGCAAGCCGTTGCCGTGGACACGCCATGGGGCCGGCTGGGACTGTCGATCTGCTACGATCTACGCTTCCCTGATCTCTACCGCGCGTTGAGCAATGCCGGGGCCACAATGCTCGCCATGCCCGCCGCCTTCACCGTGCCGACCGGCGAGGCGCACTGGCATGTCCTGTTGCGCGCCCGCGCGATCGAAGCCGGATGCTGGGTGATCGCGACGGCGCAATCGGGGCAGCATGAGGATGGCCGCGCCACCTACGGCCACTCGCTGGTCATCGATCCCTGGGGGGAGATCAAGCTCGACATGGAGGACACTTTGGGGCTTGGATATGCCGCGATCGACATGGTACGGACCGCCGACATTCGTGCCCGTATTCCCGTGATCGATCATCGCAGGCCAATCGGTCCGGTGGAGATCCCGGCATGATCGTATTCGATCTCGGCTGCGGGAACGGCCACGTCTTCGAAGCGTGGTTTGGATCGAGCGAGGATTATGAATCGCAGCGCGCGCGCGGGCTGGTGAGCTGCCCAATGTGCGATTCTCCTGAGATCGACAAGGCGGTCATGGCTCCGCGTATCGGCCGCAAGGGCAATCAGCAACAGAGCCTGCCGGCGCCCGCCAAGGGCAAGGCGGTGCCTATGGTCAGCGACGATCCCGGCCCCGCCCCCGAGCAGGTGAAAGAGATGCTTCGCGCCCTCGCCGAAGCGCAAACCGAAATCCTCAAGAAATCAGACTGGGTGGGCGACAAGTTTGCCGACGAGGCCCGCTCGATGCATCTGGGTGAAACCGAGCATCGCGCGATCTATGGCCAGACCACCCCGGAACAGGCCCGCAGCCTCCTGGAGGATGGCGTGCCGGTGGCGCCGCTTCCCTTCCCGGTGCGTCCGCCCGGCGCGGACAATTGAACGGCATTGCCGCCCCCGAGAGCGCAAGCTAGAGGGGGTCCGTGGTCCCGTAGCTCAGCAGGATAGAGCGCCACATTCCTAATGTGGGCGTCGGGAGTTCGAGTCTCTCCGGGACCACCAGTTCTTGCCCGGCCTACACTATGTCCGGGCTGCCGATACGGTGATCAGCCAACCCCCGACGGCGCAACTTCCGAACCAGATCAGGAATGCCGCACTATCGCCGCTGGCGGCAAGCAACAGCCCCGGCACCAGCAACGCTGCGAGCATCAGCCGCCGCTGGATTTGATCCTGCCCCGAATTCCCAAGACCGGCGATACGACGGCGTTTGGGATCGCCCCGCCATAGCAGGACGATGATCGCGATCGAAAAGGCAATGGCGGCGAACAGCAAGTACGTCATTCGGCGGGCTGCAAAACTGGTATGCCGATAGCGGCATGCCCGCGGGGCCGTTTCATGATCGTCCACAGCGTCCAGCCCCCGCCCATCAGCATCGCCAGATCGACGGCCATGATCGCGAGCTGCCCGGTCTCCAGCGTAGCCGACCAGCCCGGCCCGCCGGTCGCAAGCCGGATCATCGGTAAGGCGATCAGCAACAAGCCGATCGCAAGCTGCAATGCGCGGTCCAGCAGATCATGCGTGCGCAGAAAGATGCCGGCCAAAATTGCCGCTGCGGAGGCAAGCAGGAACGCCGCCGGCGTCCAGAAGACAGCGCTGCCCAAGGGCATCGTCACCAGGAATCCCACAGCCGAGCCCAGCAAAGCGACGGGCAGACCGAGACCGATAACCGTCACTGTGCGCTCAAGCCAGCCGAGCGATCGTTGGTCGCGTCGCCGCACGAGCCACAGCCGCAGGCCAGTGAACGTGACGTAGCACATCGCGAACCCCAGTCCGAACCAGACCGCTTTCGAGAAGATGCCGCCGAAATTGCCGAAATGCAGCGGCGCCATGATCGCCACGAGCGTGCCGCCGGCGGAGGGCCGCGCGCCGATCGACGGCTTCTCGCGATCGAACGCCCCGGTTGCGCCCTTGTAAAGCAGCGTGCTGGGTTCGATGTCGCCAGGCCGTGGCGGATGGAAGCTCGTGACGGCCGCATCCGCGCGTCCGAAATGTTCGATGGTCACGAATGTCGGCGCTTCTCCGGTGCGTTTGATCGCGTCCGCGGCGATGCGATCCAGATTGCCGATCGGATGCGGCTGCGGATTGGGCTTGCCGGGATTGCCGAACACTGCATCGCTTAGCGCCTGCTGATCGCCGCCAAACGCCGCCATCGCCACGATAGGGACGCCCACCGTTCCGAAGAAGGAAAAGAAGCTGCCGGTAAAGGCGAGGACGAAAGCGAAGGGCAGGCTCCACGTCCCGGCTACGCTGTGACGGTCGCGACCGGCGAGCACCGGGCTGACCGTGCGGCGGAGTGTGAAGATATCCTTGAACAGATGCCGGTGAATCAGCAGCCCCGAGACAGCGGCCACCAGCATCGCGAGGCCCAGGATGCCGGTCAGCAGCAAGCCCCACGGGTCGGGCACATGAAGCCGCACATGGGTGTCGACCAGAAAGCTGCTTAGCGCATCATCGTTGCGGGGGCCGAATACCTCCCCGCCAGTGCCGTGCTGTTCGCTGGCAATGCGGCCTTCGCGATCGAGCTGATAATAGACGCCACGGCTGACCAACTCGCCATTCGGCGCGGTTTCATGATGGTGGAAGAAGACGCCGAGATTGTGATCGCCGATTTCGAAAAGATCGACATCCTCGTGGAATTTCTTAGGGGTGCGTGCGGCGAGGTCCCGAACCGCGTGATCGATCGGCCGCTCGAAGGCCGATTGCGTCTCGACATGGCCGGCTGACCAGATACCGATCTCCTCAGCGAACACCGCCGCCATCCCGGTGATCACCACGGCATAGAGCACGAGGCCCAGCAGGATGCCCGACCAGCCATGGACCGCGACCATCAGCTTGGTCTCTTCCTTGGGCAGATGGATCATGTCCGCTTCTCACTTTCGGCGACGGGGCGGTCCAGGATCTTGTGGGCAACGAGCCCCGCATGCAGCACGAACAACCCAATCGCCACGATAGCCACCCGTCCCAACCGCGAATCGAGGCAGGCATGGAAAAAGAGTGCTGCCCAGATCAACGGCGCCAGAACCAGCGGAAGCACCAGATTATCGATGCCCGCTTCCCCCCCGGGCAACCACAGCGCCATGCCCGCCATGGTCACAAGCGCGACGATAACCGCACCCGGCCCGGCAAAGCCGATCCTTGTCCACTTGCGTGCCGTAAAAGACATCAGGCTCTGCTCAATCGCACGATGCACGTTTCTCGTCACACATTTCGTTTTGCCACCGTGTCGTTCGCGAGCGCCAGTCTCAACTCTCTATAGGCTCAGTTGATAAGGATTCGCAATAGCGTGCTGTACCTCGCTTTTTAGAACGCCATCCGGCTGTGACTGTCTGCATTTGGGTGATAGATGCCGGGAGCAATGGCAACGTCTGATCCTCGCCGCATTCAAAGCGCCCGCATGCGCTGGCAATCGCTCGGACTCGACCTTGTGACCTTGCAGATATTGATGGCCGCCGCCGAAGAGCAAAGCTTGGCTGCTGCCGCCACCCGCTCCAACCTGTCCCTGTCGGCGGTCAGCCGGCGCGTGACTGATCTGGAGGCGCGCGTCGGCGTAGCTCTTTTCGCGCGGCATGATCGGGGCGTCAGTCTCACCCCCGCCGGAAGCCAGTTGATCGCCCAGCTGCGCGATCTCTTCGATCTGCTGGAAGTGATCGCTCTCGACCTTGAAGCCACCCGCGTCGGCAAGCGCGGGGTCATTCGCCTCGACACACATATGTCAGCGACCGCCGGGCCGCTGCCGGAAAAGCTGGCAAGCTTTCGGCAGGCATATCCCGACATCCATGTTCAGGTGAGCGAACAGACCAGCGTTGAAGTCGCCCATGCCGTTTCGATCGGCATGGCCGACCTGGGGATGATCTCAGGCACATTGGCGATCGACAATCTGCAGTTGATCAACTGGCATGAAGACGAACTCGTCGTCGTGCTGCCATTGGGTCATCGGTTGATGGATCAGGCGACGGTCCGCTTTTCGGATATCGTCGGCGAACCCTTCGTCGGATTGCAGAAGGACAGCGCCCTCCTGTCCCTCTACCGTCAGCATATGGAGGTGCTTGGCCACCACCTAAATGAATGCGCTCATACCAGCAGCTTCGAAAGCGTTTGCCGGCTCGTGGGGGCGGGGCTTGGGGTTGCCATTGTCCCGGCGCTCGCGGCCCATGCGAAAGGGATCGGCACGCGCCCGCTCGACGAAAGCTGGGCGCGGCGTCCCCTGATGCTGTGCATGCGCAGCGCCGACAAGCTCTCTGCCGCTGCCAAGCTGCTGGTCGCGCATCTTCTGGAGCCTTAGCGCCTCAGGGAAGCTCAGCCGGGATCGGCTTCAACCAAGGCTGCGCATCGGATGAACGGCGCTCATGGCGATCTATGTCGTCGGCATAGGTCAGCGACAGGCTGATGTCGTCGACGCCGTTCAGCAGTCGCTGGTGCCCCTGCGGATCGACCGAAAAGCGAATCTGCCCACCGCCCGATCGGGTGATCGTCTCGTTTTGCAGATCTATGGTGAGCGTGGCCGTCGCAGGATCTTTCGCTTCGGCGAGGAGCAGTTCCACGTCGCTCCGGCCAAGCTCTATGGGCAGGATGCCGTTCTTGAAACAATTGCCCCGGAAGATATCCGCAAAGCTCGGCGCGATAATGCACCTGATGCCGAAATCCAGCAGCGCCCAAGGCGCGTGCTCGCGGCTTGATCCGCATCCGAAATTGTCGAGCGCAATCAGAATGCCGGCGCGGTCCCAGGGCGCGACGTTCAACGAAAAATCAGGATTGGAGACGCGGATATTATAAAATAGCGCGTTCGACAGCCCTTCCCGCGACACCGTCTTCAAGAATGCCGATGGAAACAGCATGTCGGTATCGACATCGGCAATCTCCACAGGCGCCGCAATTTCAGTGATGGAGACGAACGGCTTCATCGCGCAAGACTCCTGACGTCCGTGAGACAGCCGCTGACGGCGGCAGCGGCGGCCATCGCCGGCGACACGAGATGAGTTCGGCCGCCAATGCCCTGACGCCCTTCGAAGTTGCGGTTCGATGTGGACGCGCTGCGCTGCCTCGGTGTCAGCCTGTCAGGATTGAGGCCGAGACACATGGAACAGCCGGCGTCCCGCCATTCAAAGCCGGCATCAAGAAAGATACGATCGAGACCTTCCGCCTCGGCCTGAGCCTTCACATCGCCCGATCCGGGCACGACGAGCGCCCGCACCCCGTCAGCCACCGCCCGTCCCCGCGCGATCGTGGCGGCAGCGCGCAGATCCTCGATCCTGCTGTTGGTGCACGATCCGATGAACACAACATCGATGGGCAGCCCCGCCAGAGCAGTACCCGCCGTCAGACCCATATAGTCGAGCATGCGTTCGATCTGTTTCCGGCGGAGCTGATCCGGCTCCTCAGCCGGGTTAGGCACAACGCCCCCGATGGTCGTCACTGCTTCGGGTGTCGTGCCCCAGGTCACCATGGGCTCGATTGCCGCGCCATCGATTTCAACCACCCGGTCATAATGCGCGCCTTGATCGCTTCGCAGGCTGGTCCAGTAGGCCTTGGCCGCCTCAAACTCGACGCCCTTTGGCGCCAGAGGCTTATCGGCGAGATAGGTGAATGTCGCCTGATCTGGCGCGATCAACCCGGCCCGCGCGCCCGCCTCAACCGTCATGTTGCAGATCGTCATGCGCGCCGCCATGTCCAGCGCCTCGATCACCTCACCGGCATATTCGATGACATGGCCGGTTCCCCCGCCCGTTCCGATCGTGCCGATGATGTGCAAAATCACATCCTTTGCCGTGACGCCCGCCCCGAGTGCTCCATTTACGCGGACCAGCATGTTCCGCGACTGTTTCTGGACCAGCGACTGGGTCGCCAGCACATGCTCGACCTCGGACGTGCCGATGCCGAAAGCCAGCGCGCCGAATGCTCCATGGGTCGAGGTGTGGCTGTCCCCGCACACGATCACACTGCCCGGTAGCGTCAGCCCTAGCTCGGGGCCAAGTACATGGACGATACCCTGACGCCGGCTGGTCAGCGGCACATACCTAATCCCGAACTCGTCGGAATTGCGCTCGAGCGTCACCACCTGCAACCGACTGTCCGGATCCTCGATCGAAGCAATCCCGCCTGCCCGCCCCTGCGTCGGAACATTGTGATCGGCGACGGCAAGCGTCAGGTCGGGACGGCGGACCTTGCGCCCGGCGGCGCGCAAACCCTCGAACGCCTGCGGGCTCGTCACTTCATAGACGAGGTGGCGATCGACATAGAGCAACCGTTCCCCGCCATCGAGCGTGGCGACGACATGGCTATCCCATATCTTCTCGTAAAGCGTGCGCGGCTTGCTCACGCCACAATATCCTGCACGCATCGCTGACTATGGAGCGCGGTGCGGACGCGCCCACCCGACAGGGCGCCGGGAATGGCTGCGCCGTTATCGGCGACATCAAGCAACCGGTCCAGATCTATGCCGCTCGACACGCCCATCTTGTCGAACGTCCACACGACATCCTCGGTGGCGACATTGCCGGTTGCGCCAGGCGCGAAGGGACACCCGCCAAGCCCCGCGAAGGAGGAATCGAACCCACGCACCCCGACCAAATGGGCTGCCAGCACATTGGCGACGCCGAGGCCATAGGTATCATGGCCATGGAACACCCAGCTCGGTCCCTGCGGAAAGCGTTCCATCGCCCGTGCGAACAGCGCGCTCACATGGCTGGGCGTGGTGCGGCCAGTGGTGTCGCACAAGGCGATTTCGGCGTCGGGCCGGATGGGCACGAGCTGGTCGAGCAGCGCAATCACGTCGTCGGGATTCACGGCGCCCTCGAACGGACAATCGAACGAAGTTGCGAGGTTCAGGCGCAGTCTGATCCCGTCGGGAAGCGCTGCGACCAGACGGCGATATTCCTCGACCGAATCCTGCGGCGTCCGGCGCACATTGTTCATGTTATGCTTCTCGGAAACGGACAGAACGAAGGCGACAAAGGTCGCGCCCGTCGCGAGGGCGTTCTCGCAATAACGCTGGTTGGGCACCAGCACCTGTACGGCAAGATCAGGCAGGGTCTGCGCCGCCGCAAGCACTTCCGCTGCATCCGCCAGTTGCGGCACCGCACGCTCACTAACGAACGCGGTCGCCTCGACCCGACGGATGCCCGCATCATACAGACGGCGGATATAGGCGATCTTCGTCTCGGTGGGAATGAGCGGGACGATCGGCTGAAAGCCATCGCGCGGACCGACTTCGATCAGGCTGACATCGCGGGTCATGCTATTGCTCCTTGCGTGCGCAGTTCGGAGATATCCTGCTCGCTCATGCCAAGCAGGCCTTGCAGCACCTCGTCGGTGTGGGCGCCGATGGCAGGCCCCGGCCAGCGGATAGCCGCCGGCCCATCACCGAAACGCGGGACTACGCCAGGATGAAGGACAGGCCCGCCGAATTGATCGTCGTACACATCCTGTAACATGCCGCGATCGCGATATTGCGGATCCGCGGCGATATCGGCGGCGGAATAGACCCGCGAGCTTGGGATATCCGTTTCGGTCAACAGCCTGATCAGCGTATCGGCGTCATGCTGACGGGACCAGCCACGAATGATTTCGTCCAGCTCAAGCGTGTTTTCCACGCGCTGCTGGTTGCCCGCAAAGCGCGGAACGCCGATCAGGTCCGGCCTACCTATCAGCGTCATAAGCTTGGCGAACAACGGCTCGCTATTGGCCGCGATCAGTACGAAAGCCCCATCGGCGCTCGGATAGGCATTGGTGGGGGCGGCCGTCGCGATACCACCACCGGTCGGCTGGCGGACGCGGCCCAGCTTCCCATATTCGGGAAGCATGCCTTCCATTAGGCTCAGCACGCTTTCGGTGAGCGCCACGTCGATGGTGCGCGGCAGGCCGTCTCCGCCCACCCGGTCGCGCTGCCAGAGCGCCGAGACAAGCCCGAATGCCGCGTAGATGCCTGCCAGCGAATCCCCGATGCTGACGCCGACGCGCACCGGCGGCAGATCGCTGACCCCCGCCGCGTGGTCGGTCAGATAACGCAGGCCGCCGATCGCCTCACCGATAACCCCGAATGCCGCGCGATCCCGATAGGGCCCGGTCTGTCCATATCCGGAGATATGCGCGACGATCAGGTCTGACCGCTCCTCGCGCAACACGTCCGGGCCGAGACCGAGCTTGACGAGCTGACCGGGCCGGAAATTCTCCACGACCGCGTCGCATTCGCGCACCAGCTTGAGGATCATCTGCTTAACGTCGGCATTTTTCAGATCGCAGGCGACGCTCCGCTTGTTGCGCCCATGCAGCGACCACCAGAGCGACTTGCCATCGATCTGCTCGCCCCACTGCCGAACGGGATCTCCTTTCAGCGGCTCGATCTTGATCACGTCCGCGCCGAGATCGGCCAGCAGCCGTGTCGCGAACGGCGCAGCCACGAAATGCCCGATCTCGAGCACGCGCAGCCCGCGCAATGGAAAGCTGTCACCGAGCATTCTATTCCTCCAGCAAAATAGGTCGCCGCGCTTTGTCGAGGCGGATCGTCAGATCGGCACGTCCCGGCATCTCGGTCAGGATATGCTGCGTTATTCTTTGATAATGCTGGATGAAGCGGTCGACGCCGGCGTCGTCCAGTGTCGCTCCCAAGCTTGCGCCCGCCGCCCGCAGCGACGCGCGCAGCTTATGCTCCTGCTCCTTGCGCCAACCCGCAACGCAGTCGAAGCTTGGCGCCGCAAGTAGGATTAGCCGATCGATGCGATCGAACAGGCGCTGATATTCGTCGCCCAAATGATCGTTCACATAGCGGCGCCAGCGACCGTCGGGATCCTCGATCCGCTCGAGCGCATTGACCGGATCAGCGAGCGCCGCCGCAGCTTGCGGCACCGCGCCAACGCACCATCCCTCGAACAGAATGATATCGACCGGCCCATCGATGCGCGCCCATGCACTCTCCGGCTCTCGCGTATCGCTCCACTTGCTGAAGCGCGGGAGCAAGCTTGCGCCCGCGCGTGTGCAAGCCTCAATGCTCCGCAGGCCAAGCGCAACATCATGGGTGCCCGGCACGCCCCGTGTCCGCAGCAATGGATGCACCGAGGCCAGCGCTTCCCGCTCCTCGCGATTCAGATAAATGTCGTCGATGGACAGCAAGGCAACGGAGAGACCCGTTGCCCGCAGCCGCTCGGCAAGACCAGCGCTGACTGTGGACTTGCCCGAACCTTGCGCGCCGCAAACACCGATCACAAGCGGACCCCGCGCCGCCGCCGCCCATGAACGCACATGCGGCTCGATCAGGTCGATCGTCGATGCAGCCAGTTCATACGACACGGTCGAGCAGTTCCTCTCCCGCGAAGAAGCGATCGATGTTGGCGAGGACGCGCATGCCCATCGCGATACGCGTATCCTCAACCGCACTGCCGAGATGCGGCAGCAGAACAGCATTGGGCGGGCCTAGCAGTGCCTCGGCCACCTTCGGCTCGCGCTCGAACACGTCGAGCCCCGCCGCCCAGATCGTACCCGCTGCCAGCGCCTCCGCCAGCGCGGCTTCATCGACGACACTTCCCCGCGCTGTATTTATCAGGATCGCTGTGGGCCTCATCTTCCGGAGAAGCGCGGCATTGACGAGATGATGAGTCTCCGGCCCACCATGGCAATGAAGGGAAAGTACATCCGCCTCGCCCGCCAGCGCATCAAGCGACGACACATAACGTGCGCCGGTCTCCGCTTCGATCTCGGAAGCCGCCGGCCTCCGGCTATGGTAGAGGATCTTCATATCCAGCGCCTTGACGGCCCGCGCCGCGGTCGCCTGACCGATCCGGCCGAAGCCGACGAGCCCGAGCGTTTTGCCCGCCAGGCTCTGCCCCAGCAGATGCGTCGGCCGCCAGCCTGACCAGCGCCCTTCCCGCAACTCGTGCTCCCCTTCGCTCGCGCGCCGGCTCGCCATCATCATAAGGAGAATCGCCAGTTCGGCCGTCGCCTCGGTCAGAACGTCAGGCGTATTGCTCACCGGCAACCCCGCCGCGCGGGCGGCGGCCAGATCGATATGATCGACGCCCGCGCCATAATTGGCGATCAGCTTCACGCGCACACCGGGCGTTGAAAGGATGAAGGAATCGATCTTGTCGGAAACAGTCGGGCAGAGCACATCGAACTGCGCCATGGCTTCGCGCAATTGCGCCGGCGCAAGCGGACGATCGTCAGGATCAACCGTCAGGTCATAGCGGCCCCGGAGCGCAGCCTCCACGTCAGCCGGCCAACGCCGCGTAATCAGCAATCTCGGCCGTTCGGCCATCCTGTCCTCCATTCACCGCCATGCTTACATTAGGCGGTGTTGGTGGACCCTTGTCGATTGCTCAAGCGAGACTTGCAGCGATCACTCGCTGTGCGGCAGCAGCGCGGCGCGCCGGTACATCTTGATATCGTTGATATCGATCGTGGGATTGTTCTTCCATTCTCCGGCGTCATGCGCGCGCTTCCATACGGCAAACAGCCCCATGATATGCGGCGGATCGCCATGGATTTCGGTGAAGCCCCCGTTCAGGGATCGCGTGTCGAAATAGGCCGCGTTCACTTCGTCGGCGTAAAGCTCGGTCGCCAGCTCATAGCCCATATCGAGCCAGCGCTGCCGCTCGGCGTCGAAATCCGAGACCAGATAGGCGATGTGATGAAAGCCCTCTTCTCCATTTTTGTACATATCACGATAGATTGAGGGCTTGTCGTCATGCTGCTCGATGAACTGGATCATCATGTCGCCGAGATAGCCGAAGGCATAGGATACGTCCGCCTCGATATCCTTGCGCCGGTAGGAGAATTCCTCGGTCTTGTGATTGCGAACCATGTAGAAGGGACCTGCACCGAACGCCTCCGCCCATTTCCGCGCGGCATCGTCGATGCTGCTCACGAAATAGGCTTGCTGAAACAGTCGGCGATTGATTGTCATGCAGGTCCCTCCAGCGGACTTGTAATTAGAACTCTAAACCGGCCTGGACGCCGAACACTCGCGGCTCCCGCGGCACGCCATAGTGCCAGAGCGACGGGAAGGCCGCGACCTGGAAGGCGAAGCTCGGCCCACGATCGTCGAGCAGGTTGCGGACGAATCCCGTCAGACGCATCTTGCCCTCGCCATCGTTCATCGGGATCATCACCGAAACGCTGGCATCGACGAGATTCTGCCGATCGGAGCGGATCAGCGGATCATTGCGCGGGACGATGACGGCAGCGGTCGAACCTTGGGTCGCAAGCAGGGATGGGTAGAGCGCGGGATCCGGCGCGATCTGCTGATCGTAAGGCGAGATGAAGCGGTAGCCGACATTGAAGGCAAGCGTGCTGTCGCCGACCGGAACCTCATAGGTCGCGTTGACCGATGCGGTCCATTTCGGCGCGAAGATCATGTTGACGTTCGAAAAGTCGAAAGTCCGAGATGAAATCGAGCCGTCGGCATAGGTCACGGGCTGGTCGACGATGAAGCCCTTGAACTTGGCGTCCGTGTACCCGACCGCGCCGCGCAAGGTGAAGCCGGTGGTGGGCCGCGCCGTCACATCGAGTTCGAGACCCTTGATCTTCGCACCGGCGGCGTTCGAGACGATCGTCTCGTTGCCCTGGCCGCCCGCCAGCGTGATCGTTGCACTTTGCTGGATGTCCTTGTAATCGGTATAGAAACCGGCGACGTTGATCGCGAGTTTCCGGTCAAGAAATTCGGTTTTTAGACCCAGCTCGTAGCTATCGACCGTCTCGGGATCATAGGGGGTCTGGGCGGAGAAGATGGTCTGCCCGCGCCCATTGAAGCCGCCCGCGCGATAGCCCCGTGACCAGGTTCCATAGACCATGAATTCATCGTTCGCCCGATAATCGAGGGTAACCTTCGGCGTGAACTTACTCCACGATTGCTTCGCCGAGCCTGAGTAAATCAGCGGGTTCCGATAGGCCTTTTTATCATGGGTATAGCGCCCGCCGCCCGACAGGCGGAAACCCGGCGCGAAGGCCCAGTTCATGTCGATGAAGGCTGCCTGCGACTTGGATTTGCCGCGTGTGTCCTGCGTGCTGACCTGACTGCCGAACACGAAGGTGTCCTGCAGAAGCTGATAATAGCTGTCGAAATAATAAAGCCCCGCGACATAATCGAAGCTGTCGCCGACCTTGCCACTCGCGCGCAGTTCCTGACTGAACTGGCGATATTTTTGCGGGCGATCGGCAACATACAGGCCGCTGGTGCCGATATCGTAGAACACGCGCTCCTTGCTCTTGCGGTAGGATGTGACCGAGGCCAGCTTCACAACACCGGCATCGAGATTCATTTCCAGCGTCGCGGCCCGGGCGCGATAGCGGCCGGTTGGCTCGACGCCTGGATAGGCGGTGTAGATATCGTCGGTCTTGTTTCCACCACACGCGCCGACCGGCAGGAAAGCGCAGAAGACGTCGCCGGTCTGGGTCAGCGAGCCGAAATAGGGCTGGAATTTCTGCTCCTGCTGCTCAAGCGTCAGCAAAGCATCGAAACCGAGGGTCGGCGTCAGCAAAAAAGCCGCGCCAAAATTCTCGCTATTATTCTTGCCCAGGTGCCGCCCAGTGACGCTGTCCTTATAATAGCCGTCGGTTTCCTGGTGCATCTCGAACAGCTTCACGGCCAGCACATCGGGGATGATCGGCGCGTTGAGCACGCCGCGTAGCCCGATCGCGCCGTAGGATCCGGCCTGCGCCTCGAACTTGCCGCCGAACTCGCCCGTTGGCCGGGTGCGGCGAATGTTGATGACGCCGCCGATCGTGTTGCGACCGAACAGCGTGCCTTGCGGACCGCGCAGGATTTCGATTGATTCGATATCGAAGAAATCGAGCAACTGGCCGGTCGACGTACCAATATAGACGCCGTCGACATTGACGCCCACCGAAGGATCGAAGCTTTTCTCAACGTCGGCAAAGGCAATGCCGCGGATCGAGATGTTGGCGGTGGTCGCCCCCGTTGGCTGCGCCGTAATCAGCGTGTTTGGCGCCGTACCTTGCAGATCGGCGAGCGTCACCGTGCCCTTGGCCTCAAGCTGCGCGGGTGAAATGGCAGTGATCGCCACCGGCGTCGATTGCAAACTCTCGTTGCGGCGCCGGGCCGTGACGATGATGTCCGTTCCGGCCGCTTCACTTGCCTGCGCGTCGGCTGGCGCGGCCTCTTGCGCCCATGCCGGTCCGCTCATCGCGGCCAGAACCAATCCTCCGATCACATAATGCGATAGTGCTGGATGCTTCATGCTATCCTCCCCTTGGTTTGCTGGGCAGCGCGTCGTTATGCGTTGGCTTCAAACGGCCCGGTCATTCAGCCGCTTGTGCGTGGTGCGGCTGTTCCACGAATTCGCTCAGGATCTGTTGCACGGCGAGTTCAGGCGGCATGTTTTCCGCGCCAATCCGCCGGTCGATCTCCTCGTGCAGCCAGTAGATGCGACGTTCCTGATAATTAATCATCATGCCGGTGAAGGCGCCTGAATCGAGTGATGCCTGGATCGGCGCCAGGTTCATCATATCTTCCTGCAACACCGCGTCGAAAATCGGCAGGAAGCGGTCCCAGAAAGCCGGCCGCTCACCTTCGCCCCAATCGGGCGCAACATAGATCGCCTGCATCTCGGTCTGCCGAAGGCCGCGCGGCCAGAAGATCAGGATCGGAAATCCGGTCGGTTCTACCGGGGAGATGAAGTTCGGGAAAATCGAATAAGCGACATTATTGCGCCGGAAAAAGTCGGGCATGCTCGATATGTCCGGCGCACCTTCGAACTCCACGAAGTTGATGCCCTGGTTCATATTTTTGCGCGTCGCCATGCGCGAATGGCCGCGCGGCATTAGCCCCATGGCGGCTGCCTTGCTGTCAAGCATGATCCCCGCGTTGGTGGGGTGGATCGTGTTGATATGATAGACTTCGAGGAAGGCGTCGGCGGCCGCCTTCCAGTTGCAGTCGATGATATATGATTGCTCGTGGACGATGCGCAGACGATCGATGCCGACACAGGCCAGTTCGTCGGTGACAGGCCCTAGGAAATCGAGCAGCGGCTCGGCATTCAGGTCCTGATTGACGAACACCAGCCCGGACCAGGTTTCGCAGCGCACTTCAAGCAGGCCGCGTTTGGCTTTGTCGAGGCCCTGAAAGTCGCGCTCGTCGGGTACTCCTATCAAACGGCCGTCGAGACCATAAGACCAGCTATGATATTGGCAGCGGAGCAACGTGGTGCGACCCTCGGACTCCCGTACAACCGGCGCGCCGCGATGGCGGCAGGTATTGTAAAAGCCACGCAACTCCCCGTCCTTGCCGCGCACGAGCAGGATCGGCACGCCAAGCTTTTCGAACAGACGATATTCGCCGGGCTCACGCAGACCCTCTTCGGTGCCCGCGCACAGCCAGTTGCGCTTCCACACATGCTCGCGCTCGAGATCGTGGAAATCCTGGCGGATGTAGCGCCCGCCCGGAATTTCCGGAAGCGCGGGGAAGCCCGCCGGGGGGCCCGGCCGGGCCTTTTCCCAGTCGATGACATTCTCGATGGAGTCAAAGTTATCCAAGGCACCGACTCCCAATTCTGGTACGTTTTCCAGATTATCTACGCCCCCCTCAAAAAACTGGAACCTATTACAAATTCCAGCTGGCCCTCGGTCGTGGATTGGCGCTTTTCTGTCCTGACCTACGAGGGGATGACCATGGAAAGCCATATCCTGAAAGACAAAGTGGCGATTGTCACAGGCGCCGGACGGGGCATCGGCCGCGCGATCGCGATCGGTTACGCGCGCGAGGGCGCCAAGGTCGTCGTCGCCTCACGCACGCCCGCAACGGTGGACGATGTCGTCAAGGAAATCCGTGACGCTGGCGGCGAGGCAATCGGCGCACCCTGCGATGTGGGCAATCGCGCCGATATCGAAGCGGCGGTCAAGACGGCGGTCGATACCTTCGGCACGGTCCATATCCTCGTCAACAATGCGCAGGGCTTCGGCACCGAGGCCAGCCCACAGCCCTCGACCGTGTTCGTCGCTTGCGAGGATACCGACGAGGATGAGTGGGAATATACGATCCGCACCGGGCCGACCGCCTCGCTGCGCTTCATGAAAGCGGCGTTCCCTTACATGAAGGCGCAGAAATATGGGAAGATCATCAACTTCGCGTCAAGCTCCGGCCAGATCGGGTTCGAGGGCAACACCTGCTACAACGCCGCCAAGGAAGCGATCCGCGCGCTCAGCCGCACCGCCGCGCGCGAGTGGGGCCAGCATGGCATCACCGTCAACATCATCAACCCGGCGCTCGAAACCCGCGCCTTCGATGCCTGGAAGACCGCCCGCCCCGATTTCGTCGAGGCTCTGAAGGAGAAGATTCCGATGCGCCGCCTGGGCGATCCCGAGCGCGACGGCGTGCCTATTGCGGTGTTCCTCGCCAGCCCCGGATCGGATTATATGACCGGCGGCACCTTCATGCTCGAAGGTGGAATGCACACCCTGCCATGAACGCGCCCGTCAATCGGCAATGGGTGGTTGCGCGCTCGCCGCAAAGCGGCGGGCTCACCCATGACGGCGGTCTCGCGCTTTCGGCGGACGTTTTCGGGCAGGCCGAGAGCGCCGTCCCCGAACCCGGCCCCGGCGAGGTGCTGATCCGGGCGATGTGGTTCTCCCCCGATCCGATGAACCATGCCTGGGTGCGTGGTCTCCCCGGCAAGTTCGATGCAATCCCCGAAGGCGGCGCGATGAAAGGCGGCATCGCGGGCCGCATCATCGCCTCCAATCATCCGGACTGGAAAGAGGGCGACGGCATCACCGGCTTCCTCGACTGGCAGGATTATATCGTGTGCGATGGCACCGATCATCTCGGCGTCCCCCTCCAGCGCGTCCCTGAAGGGGTATCGCTGGCGAGCGGCCTTGCGACGCTAGGCATGACCGGCCTCTGCGCCTGGCTTGGCATGACCGAGATCGGCAAGCCCCGCCCCGGCGACACGGTTCTGGTGTCCGGCGCATCGGGAGCGATCGGTTCGATTGCCGGCCAGATCGCCCGCCTTGCGGGAGCCCGCGCGATCGGGATCGCTCGCGGCCCAGCCAAATGCGCTATGGTGCGCGGCCTCGGCTTCGATGATGTGATCGATGCGCTTTCCGGCGATCTGACAGCGCTCATCGCCGCTGCCGCACCGGAAGGCATCGACGTCTTCTTTGACAATGTCGGCGGGCCGATGCTCGACGCAGCTCTGGCCAATCTGGCCCATGGCGCGCGGGTCGTCGTCTGCGGTGCAACCGCGCACTATGCTGGCCCCACTCCCGTCACCAATCATCTGATGCTCGCCATGAAGGGGGCGACAATGGCCGGCTTCTTCTATTTCGACCATGTCGCCCGCTGGACGGCGGGTCGGGAACGGCTCGCGACATGGCTGGCGGACGGGCGCATCAGGGAGGCGCTCGATATCTCAGAGGGCTTCGACTCCGTACCGCAAGCCGCACTGTCACAGTTCAACGGCGGGTCGAGCGGGCGCAAGCTGGTCCGCATCGCCGACGATCCCTATGAAGTCGCGGGGGCACGGCGTGCCGGGTAACATGGGGGCAAAACTGCACAAGGATTTTTCCTTCGACGCCGAAGATCAGCAGCCGGATGGAGCGGGCCCGACAGCACGACGCTATGCGAGCCAATCGATCGCGGACCGCCGCCAGCGGATCCTCGACGAAACAAAAAAGCTGATCGGCGAGGTCGGCCTGGACGGCTTCACGCTGCGCGATCTCGGCAGGCGCGCGGGCGTCTCGGTCACCACGATCTATAATGTGTTCGGCGACAAGGAGGGCGTGATCGCGCACGCGCTCCAGCAGTTCCACGCCGGCATCAGGCTCAATCTCCCCGCCGGCGGGGCGAATCTTGCTGGCTTCTGTCGCGCCATCGCCGACACGACCGCAGTCGTGATCGAGAATCGCAGCTATGCACTGGCGCTCGCCGAGCTCTATTTCTCACGCTCGCTTGTCCAGCCGCTCTACACGATGATCCGGGGCATGCCGCTCCAGGTCCTTTCCCATTGGCTCTGGACAGCGGAACGTGACGGACTGCTGATCACCAGCATCGATCCCCAAACGATCGAGACCAGCTTCGCCAACCTCGAATGGGCGAGCATCAAGGATTGGGGCGCCGGCCGGGTGACCGACGACCAGTTGCCGGCCACCCGGCAACGAAGCTTCGTGCTCACGGTACTCGCGGTCAGCAAGGAGGAGCTCCGCAGCGACGCGCTCGCCCTGCTCTCCGGCCTCGGCTGACAGATCTGGAGACGCATCATGACTTATACCGGCCCTCTCGAAGATCGCGTTGCCATCCGCGAGTTGCTAGAAACCTATGGTGATGCAGTAAATCAGCGCGACGCCGAGGCCTGGGGCGCGACATGGGCGGAAGACGGCTCATGGACCTTGCCGGAGATGGAAACCGTCAAAGGCCGCACCCAGATCGTCGAGATGTGGACGGCAGCGATGAGCCATTTTCCCGGCGTTGTGTTCCTCATCACCCTCGGCATGATCGAAATCGACGGCAACACGGCCCGGATGCGTTCCTACACGTCTGAAATCTATGACGATCCCGGCACGGGCCAGACCCGCCGCGACCATGGCCAATATGACGATGAGCTTGTGAAGATCGGCGGCGACTGGAAATTCAAATCCCGCCGTTTCCGCCATCTGCACCGAGGCTAGACCGACGAGTTTTTAGCTCCGTCCGGGCTGAGCCTGTCTAAGCCCCATTTTTTCTTGAAGAAGAAGCCCTTCGACAAGCTCAGGGCGAATGGCTCTGATTTAAAAGGTTATGCTGGCTGCAACATTGCATCCGGACGCGCGAGCACGATCAGGCGAAGGCCGGCATTTTTCGCTCGTTCGATCGCGAGTGCAGTGGGGGCGGAGATAGTCACCAGCATCGGGCAGCATGACAACACGGCCTTCTCGACAAGCTCGTAAGAACAGCGCGAGCTGAGCAGCGCGAAGCCGCCCTCCCATGCGAGACGCCCGCGCAACATCGCACCAAGCAGCTTGTCGAATGCGTTGTGCCGCCCGACATCTTCGCGCACCAGCCGGATTGCGCCGTCGCGCGTGCAGGCGGCGGCGGCATGGATTGCGCCCGTGGCGCGATTAAGCGGTTGCTGCTGGCCAAGCGCAGCCAATGCCCAGAACACGGCATCGTCTTCAGGCGGATCGGTCGGATCGAGGCGAGGCAACGGCCGCAACGCCTGCTCCAGATTTTCGATACCGCACAGACCGCAGGAGGATTCGGACACCCGATGGCGCACCCGATCCAGTACACGCGCGGCACATCGCTCGTTCAGCGTGGCGCGGAGAAGCGTCCCATCCGGTCGTTCAAAGCAATCCACGCCCAGCAGGTCGTCTACCCCATCGATCAGCCGTTCTGTGAGCGCGAAGCCGTAGATCAGATCCTCCAGATCGGCCGGGGTCGCCATCAGCACCGCATAGCCGATGCCGTTGAATTCAAGGGCGACCGGCTGCTCGACCGCAACCTCGCGTTCAATTGGCGTCACCGTTCCGTCAACGGCGATCCGCTGGAAAGAAAACGTGCCTGTCGCTGCAGTCGTCGACGTCTCGTCAGCCGGCATCGCTGCCGCCCTGAACGGCGGTCGCGGCGGTCTGGGGCGGCGGAGCACCGCGCGTACGTAGCAAGGCGATCGCGCGCTCGGCGATCGGCTCCAGCCCTGCGCTGCTGGCGAAAATCTCGGCCTTCATCCTTGGATCCCAAAACGCGGCGATGTGATCGGCCGTGGCAAGCACCGCGGCCTCCTCGCCCTGCGCCGCGAGATTACGGGCGATCTGGTTGGCCATATAGACCAGCCGTTCGTGCGGCGTCATCATTCGGCGGCAACCGCCTCGATCCGGCGCGAGCGTTCGGCCTGCGCACGATAGCTTTCCTGCCAGTCCGACGGGCCGTTTGAAGGGGATACCTGCACAGCTGTCACCTTATACTCGGGACAGTTGGTCGCCCAGTCCGAATAATCGGTAGTGATGACGTTGGCCTGCGTCTCGGGATGGTGGAAGGTCGTATACACGACGCCAGGAGCGACCCGCTCGGTAATCAGCGCGCGCAAGGTCGTCTCGCCCGCGCGGCTGCGCAGCGCGACCCAGTCGCCATCGCGAATGCCGCGATTTTCTGCATCGAGCGGATGGATCTCAAGCCGGTCCTCGGGATGCCAGGCGACGTTGTCCGTCCGCCGCGTCTGAGCGCCGACATTGTAATGGCTGAGGATACGCCCGGTCGTGAGCAGCAACGGGAAACGCGGCCCGGTCTTCTCGTCGGTCGGCACATAGTCGGTGACCACGAAATGCCCCTTGCCGCGCACGAAGCCCTCCATGTGCATCACCGGCGTGCCGACGGGCGCGGCATCGGTCGCGGGCCACTGGACCGATCCATGTTCCTCGAGCGCGGCATAGCTGACGCGGGCGAAGGTCGGGGTCAGCCGGGCGATTTCATCCATGATCTCGGACGGGTGCGTATAGGACCAGCCCAGCCCCATGGCCCGCGCGACGAGCTGCACGATCTCCCAATCGGCATAGCCGTTCTTCGGCCGCATCACCTGCCGCACGCGCTGGATGCGCCGCTCTGCATTGGTGAAGGTGCCGTCCTTCTCGAGAAAGGTCGATCCCGGCAGGAAGACATGGGCGTAGTTGGCGGTCTCGTTGAGGAACAGATCCTGCACGACGACGCATTCCATCGCCGCCAGCCCCGCCGCGACATGATGGGTGTTGGGATCGGACTGGAGGATATCCTCGCCCTGCACGAACAGCCCCTTGAAGCTGCCCTCGGTCGCGGCGTCGAGCATATTGGGGATGCGCAGCCCCGGCTCGGCGTCGAGCGAAACGCCCCACGCCTCCTCGAACAGCTTGCGCGTGGCATTGTCCGACACATGGCGGTAGCCAGAGAATTCGTGCGGGAAGCTGCCCATGTCGCAGGCGCCCTGCACATTGTTCTGACCGCGCAGCGGGTTCACGCCCGCACCTTCGATGCCTACATTGCCAGTGGCCATCGCAAGATTGGCGATGGCGATGACGGTGGACGATCCCTGGCTGTGCTCCGTGACGCCAAGGCCATAGTAGATCGCCGATTTGCCGCCGGTCGCATAAAGCCGGGCAGCGGCACGCAGGTCTGCGGCGGGCACGGTGGTCAGCGCCTCGGTCGCCTCGGGCGAGCGTTCAGACTGCGACACGAACGCCGCCCATTCCGAGAACTCGTCCCAGTCGCAACGGGCGCGGACATAATCCTCATCCACCAGCCCTTCGGTGACGATCACATGCGCGATCGCCGTCAGCACAGCGACATTGGTGCCGGGCTTGAGGGGCAGATGGTAAGAGGCCTCGATATGCGGCGATCGGACAAGATCGATCCGGCGCGGATCGATGACGATCAGCTTCGCGCCCTCGCGGAGCCGCCGTTTCATGCGACTGGCGAAGACCGGATGACCGTCGGTCGGGTTAGCGCCGATGACCAGCATCACATCGGCTTCCATCACGCTGTCGAAATCCTGCGTGCCGGCCGAAGTGCCGAAGGTCGTCTTGAGCCCATAGCCCGTCGGCGAATGGCAAACGCGCGCGCAGGTATCGACGTTGTTGTTGCCGAAGCCTTGCCGGATCAGCTTCTGGACGAGATAGGTTTCCTCGTTGGTGCAGCGGCTCGACGTGATCCCGCCGACGCTGCGCGTGCCATATTTCGCCTGAATGCGGCGGAATTCGGTGGCGGTGTGCGTGATCGCCTCGTCCCAGCTCACCTCGCGCCAAGGTTGGTCGATCGACTCGCGGATCATCGGGTTGAGGATGCGCTCCTTGTGGTTCGCATAACCCCAGGCGAAGCGACCTTTCACGCAACTATGCCCACGATTCGCCTTGCCATCCTTCCACGGGACCATGCGAACAAGCTGCTCGCCGCGCATCTCGGCGCGGAAGGTGCAGCCGACACCGCAATAGGCGCAGGTGGTGACGACCGCCTTGTCCGGCGTGCCGACCTTCTCGACTTCCTTCTCGATCAGCGCCGAGGTCGGGCAGGCCTGCACGCAGGCACCGCACGACACGCATTCGGATTTGAGGAAATCCTCATCCTGGCTCGCCGAGATGTGCGATTCAAAACCGCGCCCATCGACCGTCAGCGCCAGCGTCCCCTGCACCTCGTCGCACGCGCGCACACAGCGCGAGCAGACGATGCACTTCGCCGGATCGAAGGTGAAATAAGGGTTGGACGCATCCTTGCAGGCGTCGAGATGATGCTCGCCCTCATAGCCATAGCGCACGTCGCGCAGGCCGACCGCGCCGGCCATGTCCTGCAACTCGCAATCGCCGTTGGCCGAACAGGTCAGGCAATCGAGCGGGTGATCGGAGATGTACAGCTCCATCACACCCTTGCGGAGTTGCTGGAGCCGATCGGTTTGCGTCGAAACCACCATGCCGGGCATGACCGGCGTGGTGCAGGAGGCCGGATAACCCGCCCGCCCCTCGATCTCGACGAGGCAGAGGCGGCACGAACCGAACGCTTCGAGACTGTCCGTCGCGCAGAGCTTCGGAATAGTCGTCCCCATCAGCGCAGCAGCGCGCATGATCGACGTGCCCTCCGGCACCTCGATCGCTTCGCCGTCGATGGTGAGCGACACCATCTTGCCGCTCAACAAGGGGGCGGGCTTGGTGCCGAGATCGATTTCGCCGATCCATGCCATGATCGTTACTCCGCAGCGTCAGCGAGCGCAGACTCGCCGCCGAAATCCTCGGGGAAATAGTCGAGCGCGCTCAGAACCGGGTAAGGTGTAAAACCGCCCAGCGCGCACAGCGATCCATATTTCATCGTGTCGCACAGCTCGCGCAGCAGCCCAATCTCTTGATCATGCGAGCGTTCGTCGCGGCGCGCGTTGCGCATCTGCGGCTGGGTTTCCAGCACACCGACGCTGCGCGGCGCCTTCGCGACAATCCGGTCGATCAGCTCGACCCCGCGCGTCGATCCGATCCGGCAGGGTGTGCATTTGCCGCAGCTCTCGACCGCACAGAACTCCATCGCGAAACGTGCCATGTGCGCCATGTCGACGCTGTCGTCGAACACGGTGATCCCCGCATGGCCGATCAGTCCGCCCGCTGCGGCGAACGCCTCATAATCGAAGGGCAGATGAAACATCGAAGGCGGGAAGTAAGCGCCCAGCGGGCCACCAACCTGCACGGCCCGGACCGGACGCCCGCTCGCGGTGCCGCCGCCAATCTCCTCGACCAGTTCGCCGAGCGTGATGCCGAAGCCGATCTCGAACAGCCCGCCATGTTTTACATTGCCGGCCAGCTGCACCGGCATCGTCCCGCGAGAACGGCCAAAGCCCACTTCGGCGTAGCGCTCAGGCCCTTCAGTGAGGATGAACGGCACGGCGGCAAGGCTCAGCACATTGTTGATGACGGTCGGCTTGCCGAACAGGCCGGTGATCGCCGGCAGCGGCGGCTTGGCACGGACCTGCCCGCGCTTGCCCTCGATGGAATCGAGCAACGCCGTTTCCTCGCCACAGACATAGGCACCCGCGCCCACCCGCACCTCAAGCGTGAAGGGGGCGATCAATTGCGCCGAACGCTCGATCGCGGCCCGCATCGTGGCGATAGCGAAGGGATATTCGGAGCGGATGTAGATATAGCCGTGCAACGCGCCGACGGCATGGCCAGCAATCGCCATGCCCTCGATCAGGCAATAGGGATCGCCCTCCATCAGCATGCGATCAGCGAAGGTGCCGCTGTCACCCTCGTCGGCATTGCAGACGATGAACTTCTCGTCGGCCTTCGCATCGAGCACGGTCTGCCATTTGATGCCGGTTGGGAAACCCGCCCCGCCGCGGCCGCGCAGGCCCGATGCCTTGACTGCATCGACCGCAGACTGCGACGTTCCCGCGCGCGCCCTTTCCAAACCTTTCCAACCGCCATGCGCAGCGTAATCGTCAAGACTCAGCGGATCGATGATCCCGACGCGCGCAAAGGTGAAACGCTGCTGCTTCTCGAAGAAGGGCAGCGCTGCAACATCGCCGAGCCGGTTGGCGTGCGAACCATCGAGCACCGCCGCGACATCGTCGGGGCCAGCCGGACCATAGCCGATCCGTCCCTCATCCGTGTCAACTTCGACAAGCGGCTCGATCGAAAACAGCCCCCGGCTGCCGGTGCGGATAACTTCGCAACCGGCCTTGGCGAACGCATCAGCCACCGCATCCGCGCCGAGCGCCACCGACGCCATGTCCCGGCTGATGAAGACGCGCGTCACGCCGCCACCTCCGCCGCGATACGGTCGACCGCCGCAGCATCGATCCGTGCCATCGGACGATCGTCCACCAGAGCATTGGGGCCGATCGCACACAGGCCGAGGCAATAGATCGGCTCCAGCGCCACTTGTCCGTCGACGCTTTCCCCGCCCATCGTAACGCCCAAGCGCTCGGCCAGCGCCGCCTCGATCGCGGACCCGCCTCGCGCCTGGCAGCTTTCGGCGCGGCACAGCTTGACGACATGGCGTGCCGCCGGACGGTCGCGAAAATCATGATAGAAACTCAGTACGCCATGCACCTCGGCGCGGCTGAGATTGAGCGCCTCGGCGATGATCGGCACGGCATGCGCGGGGATATGGCCGAACTCTTCCTGAAGCGCGTGAAGCAGGGGCAGCAATATCCCGCGCTTACCCGCCATGACGCCCACCAGCCGGTCGACCGACGCCTCAATGTCCGCAGCTTCAACCACAACGCGCTCCTTCCCATATTTGCTGCGACAAAGCATGAAGCAGGTCAAATTGATTGGGCCCATGTTTGATAGATAAAATCTATCATATTCCGGTTTTGGCGACAATCCGCGCCGCGGCAAGCGCAGCGGCCGCCAGCGGGTTCATCGGGATGCGATCAGCGACGATCAATCCGATCCGGCTAGTCGAATGCGCGCCTTCGAGCGACATCGCGCGGGCCCACTGCAACCCTTCGAGTAAAGCCGCATAGCTATCCGGCATGATCGTCGCGAACCCGCCAGAGCGAACGAGCGCCAGCAAAGCGACATAGCTGTCCGAAGTCGCACGCGGCGTGATCGCGAGGCCCCGCGCGGCAAGGCAGGAATCGAGGATTCGCCGGTTCTGCATGCCCTGATGGAGCAGACAGAGCGGCGCGGCTGCCGCCTGTTCCCAGCTGATACCGGCGCGATCGTCGAACCCGATGCCCGCCCGTGCGACGAAGATGTAACGTTCTTCATACAGGCCGACGCTGAGCATGTCTGCGGGCGGCTCATGATCGAGATAGGTCAGTCCCGCGTCCAGCTCGAATGCGTTCAGCCCCCGCACGATTTCGCGGGAGGTGAAGGACCGTATCGAGAGCGACACGCCAGGATGGCTCGCCAGCAACGCCTCCGCCAACCGGCCGGTGGCGGGCATCGCCGCCGGGATCGTGCCGAGCCGGAATTCGCCATGTACTGGCCCGCCGAGCGCCTCCACGGACTGAACCATGCCTTCGTGCGCGGCAAGCATCTGCTGCGCCCATGGCAGCATGGCGCGGCCCTCCGGCGTGAGGCCGACATAACGGCGATCACGTTCTACAAGCCGCTTGCCAAGTTCCTGTTCCAAGGCGGTGAGCGCGGCCGAAAGGGTAGGCTGGGTGACGCCGCAACGTTCGGCCGCGCGGGCGAAATGACGCTCGCTGGCAAGGGTAATGAAATAGCGCAGACTGCGAAGCTGCATCGGGTGGCTCCAGAACCAGCTTGATAAAGCATATTTATCAAGCTGGGCGCAATGCGCCCTCACCCCGCGCGACGCGTGAAGAAAACTAACACGGGTTAAGCGCTTCCCGTTGAACTCCTTCTGAGGGTGGAACGTTTGTCGCCAGCCATCAAATACCCTTTATGGAAAGGGGATCGACATGCTGCTTTTCGATACTGAGCTGAGGGAAAGCAAGATCCACGGAATCGGCGTGTTCCTGCTGGAGCCCGTGAAGGAAGGAGACGCGGTCTGGCGCTTCGATTCCCGGATCGACCGGGTCTACAGCGATCATGAGATCATGGAGATGCCGCCCCGGCTGCGCCAGTTTCTCCGGGTCTATTCGACGTTGCATGCCCCCTCGGGCCTTTGGGTGCTGTGCGGAGACAATGGCCGCCACTTCAACCATTCCGAGACGCCAAACACCCTGTCCATGGGTATCGCCTTCGGCGACGATGTGGCGCAGAAAGACCTCCCCGCAGGCACGGAGCTCACTTCGGATTATCGCACCATTTGCGACAGTGTGCGGCTCAACGGCTTTGAGTTCGGGGCGCTGGAAGCCGCCTGATCAGCAGATCCTGATCAGCAGATAACGCCCCAACTTTCCAATCTCCCCAGATCGCCACCTGCCAGCCTGTCGCCAATGTCGAGCCGATACCGCGCGTTGGGAATATGAACGCGGCCCGCGCGAGCATAAGCATGTCGCCGAGCGACGTCGATCGTGCTCCCCTCTCCCGTCACGACCATCGTCCATCCGTAAAGCCCGCTGGTGACGAGATCACCCCCCTCGCTGCCGATCTCGCCAAAATGCAGATGGCGCTTGTCCGTCGCTGAAAGCTCTCCGACAAACATCACCGGAAGACCAATGGGCTCAGGCACTTGCTTGCGCGTATAGGGGAATGGCGGGGTTGTAAGAAGTATGCCCACCGAAAATCCGGCCGCCGTCTCAAAGGTCGGCGGTTCGTGGTGCAGCATCATGCGGAACAGCGCGCTCCACGGAGTCCGCTGCAGCGGGGACAGGATCGCGAAGCCCGGATAGCCGAACCGGCAAGTGAATTCGAGCGGCCAGATGCCCTGTTCGTTCACGATCGTATTGAGATTGATATAGCCAACATGGCCATGCCCCCGCAGCACCGGCTCGAGCAGGCCGAGCGTGCGGTCGAAGAAGGCGGCGCTGCGATCGAAGGTCGCGACCGTGCCCATCTCCCCGGTCAGCTCGCCCATGTCGCCCGCGAAGAAGCGCTTGTGCTCCCAATCCAGACAGGCGGGCCGGATGAAGCGCTCCCCATCGAAATAGGCGCCCACCCCCATCTCGATACCTTCGATGAAGTCCATCAGGATGAACGTCGCCGCACCATCGTTTGCGCGACGGCGCAGCATCGCCCGCACGTCGCGCCCATCCGGGATCTGTCCGATATAATTGTCGCTGGCCGCGAAATCGGGACCGCTGAACTTGAGCACATAGCGGCGGGGGCGATCGGCGATGAAGGCATCGGCCTGCGCGGCATCCCGAAACTCATGGACATGTCCCGCGGGAAAGCCATGCTCGGCGAGCAACCGCTGGGCAAAGGCGCGGTCGTTCTCCAGCCGGTCGCCGAAGGCGCTGCCGCCGATAACCTGATAGCCCTGGGCGCGAAGCTGGTCCTGAAGCGCGCCAAAGCCTTCGGACACGCTCTCAAACAGGATGACGCCGTCGAGGCCAGCCTCGCTGATCCAGCCGAGCTGGTCGCGCCAGTTCTCCACTTGCTCAATCAATCCCGCCAGCGTGCCCCGCGCTTCGGGTTCGCTGATTGCGACGCGCACCTCATGTCCCTCATCCTTGAGGCGCAGATAGAGCGCGCCGAGGTCGCAGGTTTCAGTGACGCCCAGAAATCGCATCAGCGCTGCTCGAAGACTGCCGCGATCACCGCTATGCGATCGACTTCGGCATAAGCCGGGCTGTCCAGCTCTTCGCCAAAGACGTCCGGATCAATTTCTCGATATCGCAACCTGCAGTCATTCACATCAGCAAGCGCGGCGAGCGCCTGCCGCATCCGATCCTCGCCGCGCACGATCGCGCTGCCTGAGTAGAGGATCAACCGCCCTGCCGGGGCGAGCCGGGGAAGGATGAAACCAGCCATGTCCAGTGTGACCTGACCGCCCAGCGCGCCACCGCCATGACGATATTTGCGTTCACCCGCATCAAGCAGGTACGGCGGATTTGCGAGGGCTACATCGATGCTCCCTTCGATGCCATCCAGCTGCTCGGTATGCAGCGCCATCGCGTCGACCCCGACCGCTTCAGCGTTGATCCGAGCCAGGCGCAGGGCGGCGGGGTTTATGTCCGTCATGGCGACAGCCGCTTCGGGACAAAGTCTTGCAGCCACGATCGCGCCTACACCCGCACCGGTCCCCACATCGACGATAAGTTGACCAGCTTCCAACCCGCATCCTGCAATCTCGGCGGTGACGAGATCAGCGAAACGATAGCTGTCCGGCCCGAAGAAAACCGCATCCGGTGCATCGGTGGGGAAGGCGGAATGCAGGAAAAGGCGCTGCTGGAGGCTTGAAACGCGCACGAGGCTCCGCATCGATCCATCCTTGCGCTCGATCACCTGCGCGTCATCCAGCAACTGCTCGATCCGGGGATCGATCGATCCCGCCCGAAAGGGCAAACTCCATCCCAACACGTCTTCCAGACACTGCGCCTGACGCCGATCCGGACGAGCGAGAACGCGTGCATGGGTGACGGGCGTCGGAGTTACGAAGCTGTATCCGCGCTCGTTCAGGCGCTCCAGCAGCGCGCTCAGGCAGTTATCTATCATATTTCATCGGGTTACCCGCCAGCCGAACAGGATCGGCAACAGTTCCATGCCGCCATCACAATTTAATTTTCCGCAGAAAAGCAACCTTGTCGCGCCGTGTACGCTCTACTGTTCATGACCTTTATTGAGGACCAACATGGCCACTACGTTCAAAACCGAACTTACCGAATATCGTTCCCAGTTCCTTACCGACAGTTTCCAGCGCGGTCTCGCGCATTGGAACCGCGAACGACTTCAGCCGACTTTGCCGCGTGAGAACTGGCGGCATGATCTCGATCGCGATGTCCGCATGCTGCGGCTCGAGGGCGCCTTTCTCGAAGAGATGCGCCACGAAGTCGCCGCGCGGGCGGCCGAAGCTCCAAAGGATGCCGATGCGTTCGTCGCCTGGTTCGAAGCGCTGAAGGAAAATGGACCGGGTCAGGGCGATCCGCTCTTTCCATGGCTCGCCGAATACGCTGATCGCGATCAACTGCGCTGGTTCTTCGAACAGGAAGCGGCCGGAGAAGCAGGATTTGATGATTTGGTCGCCTATACGCAGGTCAAGATGCCCGTACGGCCAAAACTTGAACTTGCCCGCAACTATTGGGACGAAATGGGCCGCGGAAATATCAAGGGCATGCATGGCCTGATGCTCGACGGGCTCGTCGAGACGCTTGAAGTGCGTCCCTCGATCGAACGCACTGCCTGGGAAAGCCTTGCGCTTGCCAACGCAATGACGGCGATGGCCACGTCACGGCGCTACGCCTGGCATTCAATCGGCGCGCTTGGCGTCATCGAACTCACCGCGCCGGGCCGATCGGCCCATGTTGCGGCCGGTCTTAAGCGTATCGGTCTTTCCGAACGCGAGCGGCGCTATTTCGACCTCCATGCCGTGCTCGATATCAAGCATAGCGAGCAATGGAACGCCGAAGTCCTCCATCCGGCCGTGCGGGACGAGCCCCGGCGCGCGGCTGCAATTGCCGAAGGCGCGCTGATGCGCCTGCTGTGCGGCGCGCGCTGTTTCGATCATTACCGATCAATGCTATGGGGGTGAACAGAGCCGAAACCGATGCGCCGACAGCGCCTTTCCGGGACGACAGTGGATCTGACAACACTGCGTTGCTGATCATCGACATGATAAATTGCTTCGACTTTCGCGGGGCTGACGCCCTCAAAGCCAAGGCAGTGAAGGTCGCACCGGCCATCGCGCGGTTGCGGGACGAAATGGACAGGGCAGATAGGCCGGTCGTTTATGTAAACGACAATTTCGGCGAATGGCATTCGGAGAAATCGCGACTGATCGACCGTGCGCACAAGGCCGGGGGTGAGGTGATCGAAGCAATCCTTCCGACAGACCAGGATTATTTCATCATCAAGCCGCAATTTTCGGGCTTTTACGCGACTAATCTGCCCGTCCTGCTCCCGAAGCTTGGCGTGCGTCGACTGATCCTGACCGGCATCGCGACCGACATCTGCGTGCTGTTCACGGCGGGTGACGCGCACATGCGGGATTATGCGCTCTGGGTGCCCGAGAATTGTGTCGCCGCCGTGGACGATCGGCGCAGTGGCTGGGCGTTGGAAATCATGCGCGAAAACATGGATGCCGAGACGCGCTCAACCGAGGCGCTCGATCTGGCCGGATGGCTCCGCCAGTTCGATCACGCCAGCAACCTTAGCCCCAAGGACGCTCCCTGAACCATTTCGTGATCACATATTTGGTGCCTTTGCGGACCTTCATGCCCTGATGGAGCGTCGCCGGATTGGGGAAACCGCCGGGTAATTGGTTGTTCCAGCACAGCATTTTGCCTGTCTCTGGCTGGACGATCTTGTCGATCACCTTGAATCGGGTCGCGCCCCCGGCTTCGGGCTCGTTGAGGTAGATCATGGCGGTCCAGGTGCGCTGCCCGCTCTCCGCGCAATGAGTGTGATAGTCAGGACCGTTTGGCTCAAAATAATCGGTGTGGAGCTTGAACTCCTGCCCCGGCGCATAGCGCTGGCCCTGCATCTGTTCGCCAAAGACGATGCCCAGCCCCAGGAAATCGGCAATGCGCCGGTCAATCGCGCTGGTCAGCGGATTATCGGGATCGAGATCGCAGGTCTCGCTGGTGCGGAACAGCGGATCGCCGGCGACATCGTCGGCGATGGTCGAGGGCCGACGGCGCGCGTCGATCATCGTCACGATCTCGGCGCATTCGTCCGGGCTCAGAAAATGGCGCTTTATGAACAGGTCGAGCTTGCTGCTCGGAACCCGCTGCGCGCCCTGGAAAGGAGTGATGAGGTTTGTCATCAGGGCATTCTAACGTCGCGCTCAATCCTCGCGCCAGAAGCGCTTGACCTCGATCAGGTCATGATAGGCCCTGTCGGCATGATCCAGCAGCGTGTCGCGGTCCATGTCTTCCCCGCCGAGCGCACTCCTGGCCAGACCGATACGATCAAGAAGCTCCGGGAAAGTGGCAAGATCGTTGAGCGCGCCCAGATCTTCCTGAAGCTGCTCCAGCTTCTCGAGAAACGCGCGATGCTCCGGCCGGACCGGCCCGTCCCGATAGAGGCCGGCGAAGAACTCGCTGGCATAGCGCAGTTTCTTGCCTTCCTTGCGCAGCTCGTGCCGGTCCTCGTCGGACAGCTCCCGCAGCTTGCGGCCATGACGCTTGAACTTCTTGGCGCGCTTGGAAAGGATCTCGGCGGCCGTCTCTCCGATCGCTCGCCGCACCAACTCGTGATTCGGCGGCGCCCGGCGCCAGTCTCCGAACGCCAGCCATTCAGTCAGATCAAGCATCAGCAGCCGGGTGCGCGCCGAATCCACTTCCGCCATGGCATGCGTGAACGCGGTTGCCCGCAGGTCCGCGACGGTTTGTTTGTCGGCATCCGACAGGCGCTGCATCAGCACATCGAGATCGCGCACCCGCCCCAGTTCGGCTGCCAGCCAGCGAAGTTCGGCCCGCAACAGTTGCGCGCGTTCGTCACCCGCGAACAGCGTTGCAAAGATCGAGAAGGCCGACCGCAATCGGCGCAAACCGACGCGTGCCTGATGCAGCGGCTCCGGCTCGCCCCCGGCAAGCAACAGCGTTTCATTGAGCCGGAACTGCCGAATGCAGCTATGGGCGATCCGCTCGAACGCGACGTCGGTGGGATCGTCAGGCCTGAGCGCGATCGGTTCGGACTTGAAAGCCTTGCTCTTACGCCGGTCGAGCAGCTGATAGCCGCGCTCCGATTTTGAGCGGACACCCAGCCGCACCGGAATGTCATCCCCGATCCGCCGCGCCAGCAGGAACAATGTGCGGGGATCGCCACTTTCCAGCTCCAGTTCGACCTCGCGAATTGGTTCCGCATGCCGGCCCGCGCGGACTTCGCCGCTGTCGTCGGCAATCGCGATGGTCGCGCCATTGAGCTGCACCCTGTGCACCTTGCGTTCGATCTCGGTCACGAACGCGCGGCCGAGTTCCGTGAGCACGTGAGCGCCCAGATCCTGCGCCAGCGGACCCATCTGGGCGGGCTCGAGGCGCGCGCGGGTAATCTCATGCTCCCACTCGGGACGGACGAAAAATCCGGAAGCAGCATCGGGCTGGGCCTTGACCGTCTGGACATAGCGCCCGCCGCTCTCGCGGACGCGCAGCGAATAGCCGCCTTTGCGGAGCTGTTGATCGGGCGTGTCATAATAGGTTGAGATCAGCGATTTCGCCCGCCCCTCCGGCCTGGCGGACAGCCCGGCCAGATTCAGCCGGGACTGATCGGACGGTGCGAGTTCGAGCTTGAGCTCGGTTTCAAGCGGATCGCTCACAATGACAACGACATGATTTGCGACGGTCTCACGGGCGTCATGGAGACTCTACTGTAGCGCGCCGCGCCGCCGCAGCCAAGCAAAGCCGAACTTATGGTTAACGCCCACAACCTTAAACTGTAACAATATCCTGCCATAGACATCCGGCGAGACCAACGATGTAAGGGATCGTTATGGACGCAGTCGTCCGAACTAACGAGGTCGAGGATTATTTCGACTTCACGCCGAATGAACCGATTTTGCCCGAGCGGCAAGGTAAGCGCCGGCGGTATCGCACCATCTGGATTTCCGACATTCACCTCGGCACGCGCGGATGTAATGCGCGGATGCTGATCGACTTTTTGGACTCGACCGACAGCGAGACGATGTACCTGGTCGGCGACATCATCGACGGCTGGCGGCTCAGGAAGAGCTGGTACTGGCCGGCTCTTCACAACGACATCGTCTGGCGGGTGATGAAGCGCGCCAAGCGCGGCACCAGGGTGATCTACATCCCCGGCAACCATGACGAGATGTTCCGCCAATTCACCGGGCTGACGTTCGGCGGGATCGAGATCCGCCGCCAGGCGATCCATCACACCGCCGACGGGCGCAAGCTGCTCGTCCTGCACGGCGACGAGTTCGACACGGTCGTGATATGCCACCGCTGGCTCGCCCTTCTGGGCGACGCGGCCTACGGCATGCTGCTGCGCATGAACGTGGTTATCAATGCGGTGCGCCGCCGGCTCGACCTGCCCTTCTGGTCGATCGCCAAGCACGCCAAGCACAAGGTGAAGAACGCGGTCGAGTTCATCTCGCGTTATGAGGAAGCGCTGGCGCACGAGGCCAAGGCGCGCGGCGTGGACGGCGTGGTGTGCGGCCACATCCACACCGCCGAGGTTCGCGACTTCGACGGCATCGCCTATTATAACGACGGCGATTGGGTCGAAGGCTGCACCGCACTGGTCGAGCATTTCGACGGCCGTATGGAAGTGCTGCATTGGGCGGACGAGATCGCGGCCCGCGCGGCGCCCAATGTCCGCAGGCTGGCCGCTTGAGAATAGTTATCGTCACCGACGCCTGGGAGCCCCAAGTCAACGGCGTCGTCCGGACACTCCGTTCTATCCGCACTGAGCTTGGCCGAATGGGATATCATGTCGTGTTGATTTCCCCAGACCGCTTCCTGTCGCTCCCCTGCCCGACCTATCCCGAGATCAGGCTGGCGCTGACAGGGCCGGACGCGGTCGGCCGGATGATCGAAGCGGAACGGCCCGATGCGCTCCACATCGCCACCGAAGGCCCACTGGGCCTTGCCGCGCGGCGCTGGTGCGTGCGCAATAGCCATGCGTTCACGACCGCCTATCACACCCAATTTCCCGATTATGTCGAGTCGCGATCGGGCATTCCGGCGCGCTGGACATGGCGCTTCATCCGCTGGTTCCACGCGCCCTCCTCGGCGGTGCTCGCCTCGACGCCAACCATTCGGCAGGCGCTACACGCGCATGGGATCATGCAGGTTCGCCACTGGGGCCGCGGCGTCGATCTGAGCTGCTTTCACCCGAACCACGCCGAACCCGCAATCTTTGCCGATCTGCCCCGACCGATCCAGCTTTACGTAGGTCGCGTGGCCGTCGAAAAGAATATCGGCGCCTTCCTCGAAACCCGCCATTCGGGCACGAAAATCGTGGTCGGGGACGGACCTGCGATCGAGGGGCTGCGGAAGCAATATCCGGACGCGCTGTTCCTTGGATCGCTTTCCGGAGATGCGCTTGCCGCCGCTTATGCCCATGCCGATGTGCTGGTGTTTCCGAGCCGCACCGACACCTTCGGCCTCGTGATGATCGAGGCGCTGGCCTGCGGCACGCCGGTCGCGGCCTATCCGGTGCCCGGCCCGATCGACATACTGACATCCAACACCGGCCACATAGACGAGGACCTCGCAACCGCCATTGGCGAGGCGCTGACCATCGATCGCAACGCCTGCGCCAACTATGGCCGCAGCTTCACCTGGGAAGCGAGCGCGTTACAGTTTCTGGAAGGCTTGGCTCCGCTTAGCGGGATGCGCGAGGCCGCCTAGGCGGCGATCAGGCGATCCGGCGCCTGCTCCTGCCGTGCACTGCGCCGAAACCTTGCAGCGACATGACTGTAATCGCAGAAAAGATTGACATAATACGCGATCTTTAGGATCGCCCCATCATTCATACGGCATAAATGGCCTTCAGGTCATAGCCGAAGCGCGCCTGCAGGCCGGGCAAACGAAAGGGTGATGAGTGACCATGGCGACGAACAAGCGTATCTGCGGACTTACCTTTGCCACCTTGGTCTTGTTCAGCGGCAGCGCGGCGCTCGCCCAAGCCGCTGGGGATGCCGTGAAAGGCAAGACGGTCTTCGCCCGCTGCGCGATCTGCCACACTGTGGAGCCCGGTAAGAACAAGCTCGGCCCGACGCTTGCCAATATAGTGGGATCGAAGGCGGGCGAAGTCCCAGGCTTCAACTTCTCGCCCGCCATGAAAGCGTCGAAGGTGGTCTGGACCCCAGACGCCCTCGATAAATATCTCACCAATCCGCGTGCTTTCATGCCCGGCAATCGGATGATATTCGCCGGTTTGCCCAAGCCGGAAGACCGTGCGAACGTGATCGCCTACCTTAAGAAGCCGGTGAATTAAGCGCGCCCGAGCGCGCTTATTTTTTCCTGAGTTCGTCCCGGATCTCGCGGAGCAACACGACATCCTCGGGCTCTGCGGCAGGCGCTACTTCCTTGCGGAGATGAAAGCGATTGACCTGCTTGACCAGCACGAAGATCGCGAACGCGATGATCAGGAAATTGATCAGCACGGTGATAAACTGGCCATAGCCGAACAGCGGCACGCCCGCCGCCTTGAGCGCTGCATAATCGGCGAGCGATCCGGTGTATGTCGCCGGCACATCGCCGAGCAGGATGAATTTGCTCGAAAAATCTATATTGCCGAAGATCGCGCCGATCAGCGGCATGATGAGATCGTCCGTCAACGATGTGACGATCTTTCCGAAGGCCGCGCCAATGATCACCGCCACCGCGAGGTCGACCACATTGCCGCGTGCGATGAATGCCTTGAATTCGCTGAACATGCCTAGCTCTCCTCGGGCCGAGTTGGTGTTTCATCGCTCAAAGCCGCTTGGCTGGCAAGCCAGACGCGCCTACATCGCGTGGAGTAGTTTGATCCCCTCACGGGGATTACGGCACCAGCGGAGCTGAAACTTAGACTGAAAACAACAGGAGCACGCCCCAATGTCCCTGCGTTCGATGATGCCTCGCCTTACCGTGATGTTCCTTGCGCTTTCGCTCGCGGGCTGCGGGCTCAACAGCGTGCCGACCGCCGAGGAGAATGCCAAGGCGCGCTGGGCGGATGTCCAGAACGAATATCAGCGCCGCGCCGACCTAGTCCCCAATCTGGTCGCGACCGTGAAGGGCTATGCCGCGCAGGAGAAGGAGGTGCTGACCCAGGTTACCGAGGCCCGCGCAAAGGCGACCTCAATCCAGGTCTCCGCCGACGACCTCGACGATCCGGCCAAGCTCCGTCAGTTCAGCGACGCACAGGGCGGCCTCAGTCAGGCGCTCGGACGGCTTCTCATGGTCACGGAAAACTACCCGGACCTGAAATCGAACCAGAATTTCCTCGCTCTCCAATCGCAGCTTGAGGGCACCGAAAACCGCATCTCCATCTCGCGCCGCGATTATAACGAGGCAGTGCGCGCCTATAATGTCCGTATCCGCACCTTTCCCGACGCGATTGGCGCCAAGATTTTCTACGGCGCCAAACCGATGACTCCGTTCGAAGCCACGACTCCCAACGCCCAGACCGCGCCGACGGTAAGCTTCTAGCGCTACCGTGCTTCGCCCCCTTTCCCGTCATCCCAGCGCAGGCTGGGATCCATGTCTTTCGCAACAGACGATGCGCGAGAGGATGGAGAGATGGACCCCGGCCTCCGCCGGGGTGACGGTCTTGTTGCTGTTCCTGTTACTCCTCCTCGCCACCGCCGCCCACGCGCAGGCCTTCCCCAAGCTCACGGGCCGCGTGGTCGACAACGCCAACCTCCTCTCCCCCGAACAGGAAGTCGCGCTCACGCAGCAACTCGCAGATCTCGAAACGAAGAACCGCCGCCAGCTCGTCGTCGTCACCCTCCCGAGCCTCGAAGGCTACAGCATCGAAGATTATGGCTACCGCCTCGGCCGCCACTGGGGCATCGGCGAAAAGGACGTGAACTCGGGCGCGCTGCTGATCGTCGCGCCCAACGAACGCAAGGTCCGCATTGAAGTCGGCTATGGCCTCGAACCAATCCTCACCGACGCGCTTTCCAGCGTCATCATCCAGCAACAGATCCTTCCCGCCTTCCGCAACAACGACATGGCGGGCGGCATCATGGCGGGCGCCAAGGCCATGACCAACCTTTTGAGCCTTCCCGACGAACAGGCCGAGGCCCGTGCGAAACGCATCGTCGCCGACGCACAGGCGCAGGACAGCGGCGGCTTTCCGATCGCGCTGATCTTCTGGGGCATCGTCCTCGCCGTCATCCTGCTCTCGATGGTCCGGAGCCGTGGTGCGGGCCGCAGTTTCCGGCGCAGCGGCCTGCCCGTGATCCTCTGGGGTCCCGGCCTCGGCGGTGGGAGCGGCTGGGGTGGCGGCGGCAGCAGTTGGGGCGGCGGAGGCGGTGGCGGTTTTTCCGGCGGCGGGGGATCGTTCGGCGGCGGCGGATCGTCGGGGAGCTGGTGATGGATCTGACCACTGAGGACCGCGCCCGCATAGCAGCCGCCGTGAAGGAAGCCGAAGGCCGCACCGACGGCGAGGTGATGGTGGTCGCCGCCGACAGTTCGGACGCCTATCATGATGTCGCGCTACATTGGTCGGTGCTGGTGATGCTGCTCGCCATGGCGGTTTATGCGAGCTTCCCCGATTTCTACATTGGCCTGATCGATCGCCTCGCCGGCGGCTGGCAACATGTCTGGACGCCGCGCGAGTTGCTGACCTTCGTACTGATCGCCGCAGCCGCCAAATTCCTCGGCACGCGCCTGATCCTCGCCTGGCGCCCGCTCCGCATGGCGCTCACCCCGGCCGCAACGAAGGCACGCCGCGTCCGCCGCCGCGCCATCGCGCTGTTCAAGACCGGCATCGAGCAGCGCACCGCCACCCGCACGGGCGTCCTACTTTATCTCTCCCTTGCCGAGCACCGAGCCGAGATCGTCGCCGACGCCGCCATCCACGCCAAGGTCGCGCCCGAACGCTGGGGCATCGCCATGGCGGGTCTCGTCGACGCGCTCCGCGCCGGCCAGCCCGCCGAGGGCATCGTCACCGCCGTCGCCCAGATCGGCGCGATCCTCGAAGAAACCTTCCCGCGCACGGGCCGCGACCCCGACGAACTCCCCGACAGGCTGATCGAACTATGAACGACCTCGTGGAAACAATGTGGCCAATAGAAACGATGTGGGAAGGCAAGTTCATCGTCGCCCGCCGCGAAGGCCGCTGGGAATATGTCGGCCGCGCGCGCGGCATCCACGCCGCCGTGATCCTCGCGATCGACGACGGCCATGTCCTGCTTGTCGAGCAATATCGCGTGCCCCTGAAGGCCCAGTGCATCGAACTCCCCGCCGGCCTAGTCGGCGACGAAACCGAGGGCGAGCCGATCGAAGTCGCCGCCGCCCGCGAACTTGAAGAGGAAACCGGCTACCGTGCCGACACGATCGAACCGCTGGGCCGCTTCGCTTCCTCCCCCGGCATGGTCTCCGAAACCTTCACCCTCGTCCGCGCGCGCGGCCTGACCAAGGTTGGCGAAGGCGGCGGTGATGGGCACGAGAACATCATCGTTCACCGCGTGCCGCTGGAGCAGGTCTGGAATTTCATCAATCAGAAAAGAGCCGAAGGGGCGGTGATGGATGTGAAGCTGCTGCTGTTGCTCGGCAGCGACGTGCTCAGCGATGGCTGAATAAACGGATGCCTTCAAACAACGCCTCGCGTGCGAACTATCGGCGCATGACGCGGCAAGCGATATCTCCTCGCCATCCAAGCCTGAGGCGGAGCAGCGGCCGGCCGGCGTGGCTTTCGCTTGTTTGGCGCGTCCTGCTCGCCTTTGCGCTGATCGGTATCGCCATCATCGTCCATTGGGCTGATCGGGAAGGTCTTCGAGACAATATCGACGGCCATGTCAGCTTCCCCGACGTGCTCTATTTCACGATGATCACCGTCACCACCGTGGGGTACGGGGATATCGTGCCGGTGACTCCGCGGGCGCGGATGTTCGATACCTTCGTGGTGACGCCCATCCGGCTGTTCGTCTGGCTGATCTTTCTTGGAACGGCTTACGAATTTCTGTTCAAGCGTGTGTGGGAGAGATGGCGGATGAAAGTGATCCAGCAAACGCTGAAGAATCATGTGATCGTCGCGGGCTATGGCACGAGCGGCGCCGAAGCCGTGCGTGAGTTGATCGAGCGCGGCGCCAGACCGGCGGATATTGTGGTGATCGATCCGGCCAGCGCCGTCCTTGCCGAAGCCGAAAAATGCGGAACGACCGTGCTTGAAGGGGATGCGACGCGCGACCTGACCCTTGAGGCTGCGCGGCTCTCGCAGGCGCGCTCGATTATCGTCGCGGCGGGGCGCGACGATACGTCCATCCTGATCGTGCTCACTGCGAGCAGGATGGCGCCTGGTGTGCCGATCAGCGTGGTCATCCGCTCGCAGGATAATGAGCAATTGGCGATGCGGGCGGGCGCCAAGACTGTAATCAACCCCGCCAGCTTCGCCGGTCTCCTTCTCGCCAGCGCAACTGAGGGATCGCATGCCGCCTCCTATTTGTCGGATCTTGCGGCGTCGGGCGGCAATGTCCTGTTACGGGAACGGTTGATTACGGAGGAAGAAGCGGGCCGGCCGCTGGCCGATATTCACACGGGACTTGGCGTCCGGATCTTCCGAGAGGGAAAAAGCATCGGCTTTTGGGAAATTGATGCCAGGGCGCTCAAAGTGGGCGACCGCATCGTCGAGATCGTACCGAGAGAATTGAGCTTGTAGCTGGCGTGGACTTCGGCGCGGTGCTCTGGATATTTTCGAGCCGCCCCGGATGACGGCGACGGCGCTATACGTCCAGCTCTTCGATCACCGATATGAAGAAATCGGGAGAACCGTCCTTCTTCCTGATGAGCCCGACCGTCAGGCGCACCCAGACTATGCCCCCATCCGGCTTAATGTATCGCTTGAACATCTTGTAGTGATCGGCCTCGCCCCGCAGGAGCGTCTGGACGTGCGCGCTGTCAGCCTCCAGGTCGTCGGCATGGGTGATCTTCTGGAAACCGTGGGTCAGCAGCTCGTCGCGCGGTGTGGCCGTGATGCGAACGAATTCGTCGTTGGCCAGCAAAAACTGCCCGTCGATCGCGACATGGGCGATGCCGACGGGCGCATGAACGAAGGTGCTCTGGAAACGGCGTTGCGCCTCATCGCCTTCCAGGCGATCAAGCCCCGCGACAACCGCGGCCGCGAGCAGTTGCGCCGTCTGAAGATCGGCTTGCTGGAATTCGAAAGGATAAGGCGTCCGTATCGAAAAATGGCCGCACAACAGGCCGCTCCGCAGGATCGGGATATTGATCTGCCGGTCGGCGGCATTCGCATCGCTGCCCTTCATGCGGGAAGCGGCTTTCGAAAGCGACGACAGCCCGCCCTCCCGGGCTTCGGCAAGCGTTATCCCGTCACGGAATATCTTCAGTTCCGCGAAACAGAGAGTGGGAATGGCGTGGATCGCATCCTCGGTCACGGCGGACATCAGATGCTCAAGCGAGAATGTCGGGCTGGCAAGCGCCGCAAGCGTCGTCAACTGATGCGGATTAGCTGCGGATTCGATGAAGGACTCGACACCCGCCGTCATTCCCGGGAGACGATGAAAAGCGGTTACGGGCCGACCCATGCCAATGTTTTAGACACTTAGGGTAAATGGAGTGTTGCCGCGCGGCACGGGCCGGCTTCCCGGTCTGTACTATCGGCCGGTCCAGTGATTTGCTTCGACAGCGGCTTATGCCGGGGCGCATGCAGCCTGTCTTTCGCGCGCATGGCGGCTCCGCAAGCTCATTCCAACAAAGCCTGCGCCAAGAATCATGAAACACCATGTTCCCGCCTGTGGCACGGCGGCGACGGTCAGTTGCGCGGCCGCCAATCCCGCGCCTTCATAGGAAACGAATGGCGTTCCGGAGCGATCGAAGCTTGAAAACCCAGTGACAAAGCTCCCCGTGCTTACTGCGCCCAAACTGAATGTGCCGGTCTCACGATAGTCGCTCGACGTGAAATCAGGACTGAACAGCCTCAGTTCGAGCCGATCGAATTCATCATTGCTATAGCCAAAAAAGGTCCCGCAGCAGGTCTCATTCCGATTGAAACCCGCGGCCAGATCGATCCTTCTGGTCGACAAGGTCTTGTCGACAGAGCCCAGATCCAGCTCGCGAATTGTGTTTCCAACCGGCTCTCCAGAGGAATCGACCGCATACGGCTGAAAGAAATCTCCGGTCCGGATGGTGTAACTATAGGGCCCGACCGTCAGCGTCGCCGTCGCGGGCGGGCGCGTGCTACCGTCAAACTGCCCTCCGCCGATGGCCGCGCTCCGGGGCGCGTCATAAACATATTGCGCGGTGGGCAACGCATCGTCGATCAGATAGCTGAGCGTAAAATCGGCGCCGACGGGCAGCGTCGCGCCCTCCAGCGCATTGGGTCCTGTCACATCATTGGTCGTCGTCCCGGTAATCGTGTAGAGAAATTGCGCCGCCTGCGCTGCACCGTCGAATGTTAGTGCGGCAACGGCCCCGACAAGGGCCAGGATGCGTCTCGAACCGATCTTAGGCATCATACGCAATTCCCCAATCCAGACATCGCAACTGACTGACTCGGTTCCCCTTTTTCTCGTTAACCATGACGTTGTCGAGCCTTTCGCCACATGCGCCGCTTAAAACCTGCCTCGCCTGATGACTGGCACGTTCCATTATTTCCGGTCTCCCTTCTTCGACTCCGCCCTATAAATCTGTAGGATGAGGGCGGAAGGCGGCGGAACTGATGTGAATGTCAATCGTCTGCTACCTGCCGCTGGCATACCCGCAGGGGGTGTCGCGTTACGATGAAAAGGCAGTCAGCCGATTGATGATGGATCCATCAAACGCTCCGCAGACCGAGGCTGATCTCGAAGTCCAGCGGTTGAATATTCTATTCGAACATGATGCGGCGGCACTGGCAGGTGATGACAGACTCACCGAGATCACGCGCTTTGCCGCGGATCTTTGTGACACGCCGATATGCCTGGTCAGCCTTGTCGAGCAGGACCGACAGTGGTTCCCCGCGAAGACGGGGCTGGACGTCGATGAAACACCGAGAAGCTCCTCCTTCTGCGCGCACGCGATGCGAGGGCAGGGACCCATGGTTGTAGCTGATGCTACAGTCGATCCACGGTTCCGTGAAAACCCTCTCGTCACCGGCGAGCCGAACATTCGCTTCTATGCCGGAGCGCCGCTTTTGTCTGCGGAGGGTGCGCCATTGGGCGCGTTGTGCGTGATCGATACGGCGCCGCGCGAAGCCCTTACCAATCTGCAAATGCAGGGGCTGTCGGTAATGGCGACCGCCGTGTCATCCCTGCTGGCGGAACGGCGTGCGGCGCGAAAGGCCGGTCGCCAATTGGATGAACAGGATCAGAAATTTCGCGTGCTGGCCGACACCATGCCGCAGATGGTCTGGTCCACCCTGCCCGATGGCTATCATGACTATTACAACGCCCGCTGGTACGAATTCACCGGAATGCCGCCAGGTTCGACCGATGGTGAAGGCTGGAACGGCATGTTCCATCCCGACGATCAGGAGCGCGCCTGGCGCGTGTGGAAACATTCCCTGGAAACCGGCGAACCGTATGAAATCGAATATCGCCTACGCAATGCAACGGGAGAATATCGCTGGACGCTTGGCCGGGCGCTCCCCATCCGTGATGAAAATGGCGCGATCCAAAGGTGGTTCGGCACCTGCACCGATATTCATGACACCAAGCAGTTGCTTGAGCAGCGCGAGATCATCGCTCACGAACTCAGCCATCGGATCAAGAACATTTTCGCGGTCATCAGCGGCTTGGTGAGCTTGTCCACACGATATCGGCCGGAATTCAGCGAAGTGGCGAAAGATTTGCGGGATCGCATCACCGCATTGGGCAGGGCACATGACTTTGTCCGTCCGCACAGCGAGGCCTCACGCCCGATCCAACGTCAAAGCAGTCTGCACGGCATGCTTGAAGAACTGTTGTCGCCCTATCGTGAAAAATCACATGATCGCATCGTCGTGCAAGGCCAGGATGTGGACATCGACGATCGGTCAGCGACGCCGCTCGCCCTGGTATTCCATGAATTTGCGACAAACGCCGCGAAATATGGCGCGTTGGCCGTAGCTGAGGGACAAGTCCGCATCCATACCGCGTGCGACGGAGATATCGTCAATCTCAGATGGATTGAACAGGGTGGTCCGCCCGTCGCACCACCGACGGAGGATGGCTTCGGCACCAAACTAATCGAACTCAGTGCGGCTCGGCAGCTTGGCGGAACCGTCACGAAGGACTGGCTTCCCTCCGGGTTGTCCGTAACGATCAATCTGCCGAAAAATGCGATGCGCCGTTCCAACGGCTCATAGGTATCATCATTTCCCCATGCGGCGTGACATCCACATCCTGACCTGACGCCAAGGTCGCTGCTGCCAGGATTGCGGCATCGTCGAACGGCTTACGGATGCATGCAATAGCAGTTTTTGCCGGTACATCGATTTGTGCGGGATTAGCGGTCACATAGACCACACGCACGCCATAGCGTTCACCCAATGCCCGCGCCAATGTAGGCCCTGTCGGCCCATCGCGCAAATTAAGATCCACGAATGCGATGTCCGCTGCCTCCGCCGCGGCGATTGCCTCGTCGCTGTCCGCCGCGATGGCGATAACCCGAAAGCCGGCATCGACCAGAATACGCTCAATATCCATCGCAACGAATATTTCGTCTTCAACGATCAATATCGATTTTGCCGTCATGATATCCCTTTCAGGGCCCATAAATGCCTGGCGCTCGCACCTGTTCCGAAATGCATGTGCGGATTTAACGGTTTACCATATGTTCGCCTTGAGCCTTCGGAACCGCGCCAGTGAGTCAATCGGGCTGACTTTTCGGAATTTCATGCTATCGGCCCGCCCATGCTTAATCTAAATGGCATTACGGTGCGGCTTGGCGGCCGCACGATCCTTAACCGCGCGACAGCGATGTTGCCGCCGCGCAGCCGTGTCGGGCTGATCGGCCGCAACGGCGCGGGCAAGTCGACGCTGATGAAGGCCATCATCGGCCAGATCGATCCCGACGAAGGCGGCATCGACATGCCGCGCGGCACCCGCATCGGCTATATCGCACAGGAAGCGCCGAGCGGCACCACCACGCCGATCGAAGCCGTGCTTGCAGCCGACACCGAACGCGCGGCCTTGCTTCACGAAAGCGAGACCTGCCACGATCCCGACCGGCTTGGCGAAATCCACGAGCGGCTCAACACCATCGACGCCTATACGGCGCCAGCCCGCGCCGCCCGCATCCTCGTAGGCCTCGGCTTCGATGACGAGATGCAGGGCCGCCCGCTCGACAGCTATTCGGGCGGCTGGAAGATGCGCGTGGCGCTGGCCTCGCTGCTGTTCTCCGCGCCCGACCTGCTGCTGCTCGACGAGCCTTCGAACCACCTCGATCTCGAAGCGACGCTTTGGCTTGAGGATTTCCTGCGCAGCTACCGCGCGACGATCGTCGTCATCAGCCATGAGCGCGATCTGCTCAACAATGTCGTCGATCACATCCTGCATCTCGAACAGGGCAAGATCACGCTCTACCCCGGCGGCTATGACGCGTTCGAGCGCCAGCGCGCCGAGCGTATCGCCCAGCTCACCGCCGCGCGTGACCGGCAGGCCGCCGAGCGCGAAAAGCTGAAGGACTATATCGCCCGCAACAGCGCCCGCGCCTCCACCGCCAAGCAGGCCCAGTCCCGCGCCAAGGCGCTCGCGAAGATGCAGCCGATCGCCGCCGTGCTGGAGGATCCGAGCCTCAGCTTCGCCTTCCCCAGCCCGCCCGAGATGCGCCCCCCGCTCATCACGCTCGACATGGCGTCGGTCGGTTATGGCGGCACGCCGGTGCTTGAGCGGCTCAACCTGCGCATCGATCCCGACGAGCGCATCGCGCTGCTCGGCCGCAACGGCAACGGGAAGACCACGCTCGCCCGCCTGTTGGCGGCCCAGCTGCCGCCGATGGAAGGCACGCGCAACGCTTCGGGCAAGCTCAGCGTCGGCTATTTCACGCAATATCAGGTCGAGGAACTCGATACCCGCGACACCCCGCTCGAGCATATGACCCGCCAGATGAAGGGCTCCACCCCGGCGGCGGTGCGTGCGCAGCTCGGCCGCTTCGGCTTCTCCGGCGACCGCGCCACCCAGAAGGTCGCGAGCCTTTCCGGCGGCGAGCGCGCCCGCCTGGCGCTGGCGCTGATCACCCGCGACGCGCCCAATATGCTGATCCTCGACGAACCGACCAACCACCTCGACGTCGATTCACGCGAGGCGCTGGTACAGGCGCTCAACGATTATACCGGCGCGGTCGTGATCGTCAGCCATGATCGCCACATGATCGAGCTTGCCGCCGACCGGCTGGTGCTCGTCGATAGCGGCCGCGCGCAGGATTTCGGCGGCACCCTTGAGGATTACACCAACCTGATCCTCGGCAAGGCACCTTCGGAACCCACTGGAGGCAATGTCCCATCGAAATCCGACAAGAAGGCGGATCGCCGCGCCGCCGCGCAAGCACGCGAGCAGAGCAAGGTGCTGCGCATCGCGGTCCATGACGCCGAAAAGGAAATGACGAAGCTCACCGCCGATCGATCGCGTATCGAACGCGCGATGTTTGATCCGGCCTCGGCCGCTCCGCCCGAGCGGGATTGCACGATGTCCGAACTGATGAAGCGCCGTGCGGATGTGGAGGCAAAGCTTGAGGCCGCCGAGGCGCGCTGGCTTGAAGCGTCCGCCAAACTCGAAGAGTTCGTGGAAGGCTAACCAGCCTGCCCGTTCACTCGAAACGAATGAACAGTTATTTGAAATTATCCGCGTAAGTCTGCAGCTTCAGCGTCTTCGGCGCGCAGCGCACGACGTGCGTCACCTCAATTCCCTCGCGCTTCGCATAGTCCTGCGCCGCTTCAAGCGTCGGAAAGCTCAGCCGCAGCTGCCGCCGCGTATCGCCGCTCCCGGCCCAGCCGGTCAGTGGATCGGGCCGCTGCGCATCGGTCGGCTCGAACAGCAATTCCCATGTACCGACGCGCGAACGGCCGGACTGCATGGCGTTCTTGACCCGCTGATAGATATGCGCCTGTGTCATGCCCGCGACCTGCTCCATTCGTGGCGGATTCGTCAAGTACGACGTGCGTCAGCGTTCTTGGTGCGAAGCGTCGCGTTCGCTCCCGCCGGGTCATCCGGCCACGGATGCCGGGGATAGCGCCCCCGCATCTCCTTGGCGACCGCCGCCCAGCTCCCAGCCCAGAAACCAGGCAGATCCTTGGTCGTCTGGATCGGCCGGCCAGCCGGCGACGTCAGCCGGAGCGTCAGCGGCGTCCCGTCCCCCAACATCGGATGCCGCGTCATCCCGAATAGCGCCTGCACCCGCACCTCGACCGCCGGCCCGCCCTCAGCGCCATAATCGATCGCATGGCGGCTCCCTGCGGGCGTCTCCAGCATGGCGGGCGCAAGGCGATCGATCGCGCTCTTGCCGTCCCAGCCGATCAGACCCTCAAGCGCCGAATGCAGCGCGCCCGGATCAAGATCTGACAGTTTCCGTTTCCCCGACAGCAAGGGCGACAGCCACAGATCGAGATCGGCGAGCAAGCGCGCGTCCGAAAGATCGGCAATGCCAGAAAAAGCCGCCCTCTGCCGCAAGGCCGAGCCCACCTCGCCCCATGGCAGCAGCGCCAGCCCATAGGCCCGCACCCCCTCAAGCAACGCGGCCTCGATCTCCCTCGGATCGACCCGATCAGCAGGTCCACGCGCCAGCACTATCGCGCCCAACCGCCGCTCGCGCGTCGCGAGCACCGCGCCGCCTTCAAACCGCACACGGTTCATCGTCTCGATCCGATCCCCGAACAGCGCCTCGACCTCGGCCTCGCTGATCGGCGCGGCGGACAGGATGCGCGCACCCGCCGCCATCCCCTGCGTTTCCGCTACCGCCAGCCACGGCTCACGCGCCAGCGGCGACAGCGGATCAAGCTTGAACCCGCGCCCGCCGACCGAGATCCAGTCGGCCCCATCCCCACCCCGCCGCTTCGCCACACGATCGGGGAAGGCCAGGGCGATGCAGGGACCCATTTCGGCTCCCTCTCCCGCTTGCGGGAGAGGGTTGGGGTGAGGGTCTTCTTTCTTTCTGACAGCCGAAGAAGAAGAAGAAGAAGAAGAAGACCCTCCCCCTGCCCCCTCCCGCAAGCGGGAGAGGGAAAGAAGGGACCACCTTTTCGCCAAACCCCGTGCCGCCTCCGCGCGTCTACCCCGTTCGCCGCGCCAGCGTTGCAACCGGCGTTCAAGATCAGGTTCATTGCCCCCCAGCCCCCGCTCGGTGAGCAGCACCGCAACCTCAGCCGCCATTCCGGCCCAGCCGCGCTCTCCGGCAGCGACCAGCATATGCGCCAGCCGGGGCGGCAACGGCATCCCGGTGATCGCCTTGCCATGCGCGGTCGGCCGTCCATCCTCATCGATCGCGCCAAGCGCGAGCAAGCGCCGCCGCGCCTCGGATATGCCGGCGGCGGGCGGCGGATCGATCCAGCGCAGCGCGCCCGGATCGCTCACCCCCCACAGCGCGCAATCGAGCGTCAGCGCGGAAAGATCGGCCTCAAGGATCTCCGGCGGATCATAGGGCGGCATCCCCGCCGTCGCGGCTTCTTCCCACAGCCGATAGGCGACCCCCGGTCGCTGCCGCGCGGCGCGCCCCGCCCGCTGCGTCGCCGCCGCCTGGCTCGCCCGTTCGGTGACGAGCCGTGTCATGCCCGCCGCCCGGTCATACCGCGGCCGTCGCGCCAGCCCGGAATCGACCACGATCCGCACGCCGTCGATCGTCAGGCTGGTCTCGGCGATCGAGGTCGCGAGCACCACCTTGCGTTGTCCCGGATCGGCAGGCGCCAGCGCCGCCCGTTGCTCCGTCGGATCAAGCGAACCATGCAGCCGGTGAATGATGATCGATAGCGGCAGGCTCTCCAGCCGCTCCGCCGTCCGCTCGATCTCCCCAACGCCGGGCAGAAAGGCGAGCAGATCGCCCTCCGGCTCTTCGCTCAGCGCGGCGCGGATCGCGGCCGCCATCGCATCGTCGATCCGCTGCTCGCCCCGCCCGCCAAGATGGCGCAGCGTAAGCGGATGGCTCCGCCCCTTGCTTTCGACCACCGGCGCGAAGTCGTCAGTCTCTTTGGCCATCAGCCTGGAGAAACGCGCGCCATCCAGCGTCGCCGACATCGCCACCAGCCGCAGGTCCGGTCGCAAGGCCGCCTGCGCATCCAGCGCCAGCGCGATCCCGAAATCACTGTCGAGACTGCGCTCATGCACCTCGTCGAACAGCACCGCAGACACACCCGCCAGTTCGGGATCGCTTTGGATACGGTTGACGAAAATCCCCTCGGTCACGACCAGCACGCGCGTCGCTGCACATTGTTTGCTGTCCAGCCGGGTCGCATAGCCGATGGTCCTGCCGACCGGCTCTCCCGCCAGTTGCGCCATCCGCTCCGCCGCCGCCCGCGCGGCGAGCCGGCGGGGGCTCAGCAGCAGGATCTGCCCCGTGCACCAGTCTTGCCCAAGCAGCGCGGGCGCCACCGCCGTCGTCTTGCCCGCGCCCGGTGGAGCGACCAGCACAGCGTTCGAACCTGCCGTCAGCGCCGCCTGAACATCGCCCAACACGGCATCGATCGGCAGCGCCGGGTTCACGCCGTCGGCGAGCGGAAATTGAGTTCGATCAGGATTTCATTCGGATCGTGCACGAAAATCTGACGCAGGTTGATCGAGGTCACCTCGTTGAACGTCAGCGCCAACGCGGCCCGGCTCAGCCGGGCGCGAAAACCATCATAATCCGCGCAATCGAACGCGACATGATGCACCCGCGCCGATCCTCGCAGGGCGGACCAGTCCCGATCGTCCCCCAGAAAATCCGATCCTTCCAGCACGCGATTGAGATGCACGACCGGCCGGCCGTCGTCAGCCACGACCCACGCATTTTCGGACGTGTCGTTCATGCCTGGCGCAGGCGTCACCTTCATGCCGAGCATGTCGCGATAGAAGGCAATCGATTCGCCCATCAGCGATGTCCGGATATTCACATGATCCAGCGCATTGACGGACATATCGGCCTCCTCAATAGGCTCGGGCGATTGCGAACTCCACCGCCTCGATCAGCGCGGCCTTGGCGGGCCCGCCGCCGATTCCGCCCAACGCGTCGATTGCCCGCTGGCCATAATGGCGCGCCCGGCCCAGCGTATCGGCGATCGCGCCGCTCTCGTTGAGCAGCCGGGTCGCATAAGCCAGATCCTCGTCGGAAGTGCGATGCCCTTCCATGGCGGCGCGCCAGAATTTCTTCTCCTCGGCGTTGCCCCGCGCATGCGCGAGGATCACCGGAAGCGTGACCTTGCCGTCGCGGAAATCGTCGCCGCTGTCCTTGCCCATGGTCGCGCCGTCGGACACATAATCGATCGCGTCATCGACCAGCTGGAAGGCAATGCCGAGGTTGCGGCCATAGGCGTCCAGCGCCTCCTCGACCGCGTCGGTCCGCTCCGCCACCACGGCGGCGATCCGGCAGGCGGCGGCGAACAGGGCAGCGGTCTTGGCCCCGATGATGTCGAGATAGCGCTCCTCGGTCGTCTCGATCCGGCGCTGGGCGGTGAGCTGGTTGACCTCGCCCTCGGCGATCACGGCAGAGGCGCTCGACAAGATCTTGAGCACGCGCAGGCTGCCGTCCTCAACCATCAGCTCGAACGAGCGGCTGAACAGGAAGTCGCCGACCAGCACGCTCGCCGGATTGCCCCAGATGATGTTGGCGGTCCGCCGTCCGCGCCGCAGCCCCGAACCGTCCACAACATCGTCGTGCAGCAGCGTCGCGGTGTGGATGAACTCGACCGCCGCCGCCAGCTTGTGGTGCCGCGTGCCAGCATAATCGAGCAGCCGCGCACAGGCGAGCGTCAGCATCGGCCGCATGCGCTTGCCGCCACCGGCGATCAGATGTCCGGCCAGCTCGGGGATCAGCGGCACCTCGCTCTGCATGCGGGCGAGGATCACGCTGTTGACCTGGTTGAGATCCGCCGCCACCAGCTGGATCATCGGGTCGAGCGACGGCGCCTTGCTGCGGCGGATGGGAACGACGTTGGTGGTCATGACGACCTGCATCTGGCGTGCCATGGCGTCAAACGCAAGCGCATGGGCTTGCGCCCGCCGTAATCCGGCAACAAAAGAGCGCGATGCGGGCGGACGCGCCCGTGCTTGAAGGACGGGGACGCATGAGCGACGAAGTGCTGGACGGATATCGGCAGAGCATCGACAATATCGATGCCGCGCTCATCTTCATGCTCGCGGAACGATTCAAGATCACCCAGGCGGTGGGCCGCTACAAGGCGACCGCAGGCTTGCCGCCCGCCGATCCGGGCCGCGAGACCGCGCAGGTCGAACGGCTGCGGACCTTGGCCAAGAGCGCCCATCTCGATCCCGATTTTTCGGAGAAATTCCTGCGCTTCATCATTGATGAAGTGATTCGCCATCACGAAAAGGCGCGGGATGGAGGGACGGCTTAAATCCTTCCGTTTAACCAGCAACCGGCAGTTTGAGCCGCGCCAGCAACCCGCCCAGATCCTCGCTCTCCTCAAGCGCGATCGATCCGCCGTAAATCTCCGCCACGTCGCGCACGATCGCGAGCCCAAGGCCCGTCCCCGGCTTCCCTGTATCTAGCCGCGCACCGCGTTCAAAGATCGCCGAGCGCTCTTTTTCGGGAATGCCTGTCCCGTCATCCTCGACCAGGATCTCGACCATGTCGTCCGCTTGGCCGACCGTCACGAACACCCGGCCGCCGCCATATTTGGCGGCATTCTCGATCAGGTTGCCTAGCATTTCATCCAGATCCTGGCGTTCCACCCGCACCGCGAGCGACTTGTCGCCATCGAGGTCGATCACCTTGTCAGGATAGAGCCGTTGCACGGCGCGCTCCACCGCCTGCAGGGACGGCCATACGTCCGCGACCGCCTGCCCGCTGCCGCGCCGACCCACCGCGCGCGCGCGCGCCAGATGATGGTCGACCTGCCGCCGCATCGTGGTCGCTTCGCGGATCACGGTGGCGTTGAGATCCGAACTGGTGGCAGTCGCTTCGTTCATGATGACGGTCAGCGGCGTCTTGAGCGCATGGGCGAGGTTGCCGGCATGGCGCCGGGCTTCCTCGGCCTGCTTCTCATTATGGGCGAGCAGGTCGTTCAATTCCTCCGCCATAGGCTTGATCTCACGCGGCAGCCGTGCGTCGACGCGAGCGATCTTGCCCGCGCGCACCTCGGCGATTTCGCGGCGGATCTTGCGCAAGGGCCAAAGGCCATAGGTCGCCTGCAAACCCGCCATAGCCAGCAGCCCAAGTCCCAGCAGCAGGAACGATCGAACCAGCGTCCGCCGCAACACCGCAATCTGATTATCCAGTTCTTCGCGCGTCTGGCCAACCTGGAAGCGCCAGAGCGTCTTGCTGTTGGGCAGGCGGATATTGCGCTCGTGGATGCGCAGGAAATTGTCGCCGAAGGCCGGGCTGTCATACATATGGAGTTGATCGTCGCGCGCCACGTCGCCGATCGGCAGCGCCCGGTCCCACAGCGACCGCGACCGGAACGGTTCCACACCCGTCGCGGAAACCTGCCAGTACAGTCCCGAATAAGGCTCGAGGAACCGCTGGTCGCCAAGCGGCCGGCTGAACCGCACTTCGCCGTCGGGTCCAATCTCGGCCGACGAGATCATCGCCGTCAGCACATAATCGAGCTGCGCGTCGAAATTGGCGACGACGGCGTCCTTCAGCACCCGATCCAGCGCCACGCCCCCGCCCAGCAGCATGAGCATGATCCACAGCGCGGCAATGCCGATCATCCGCCGCGTGAGCGATCCGGTGGACCGCCTGGCAGCGGAATCGGCGTCCGTCATCACATGCCTCTATTCAGGCGTCCGGGTCGTCGAGGCTGTAGCCTAGCCCCCGAATGGTGTTGATGACGTCAGCGCCGAGCTTCTTTCGTATGCGGGTGACGAAGACCTCGATCGTGTTCGAATCCCGGTCGAAATCCTGATCGTAAATATGCTCGATCAGTTCGGTGCGGCTGACGACCTTGCCCTTGTGGTGGAGCAGGTAGGACAACAGCTTATATTCCTGCGCGGTCAACTTCACCGGCTCGCCCGCCCGCGTGACCTTGCCGGATCGCGTATCGAGCCGCACGTCGCCGGCCGTCAGTTCCGACGAGGCATTGCCCGAGGCGCGCCGGATCAGCGCGCGGAGCCGGGCAATCAGCTCCTCGGTCTGAAACGGCTTGGCGAGATAATCGTCCGCGCCCGCATCAAGCCCGGCCACCTTGTCCGACCAGCTGTCGCGTGCGGTCAGCACCAGCACCGGCGTGTCGATATCGTCCTTGCGCCAGCGGTCGAGCACGGTCAGCCCGTCGACCTCCGGCAGGCCGAGGTCGAGGATGATGGCGTCATAGCTCTCGGTCGATCCAAGGAAATGGCCGTCCTCGCCGTCGGTCGCGAGATCGACCGCATAGCCCGCGCCTTCCAGCGTCGCCCGCAACTGCCGCCCCAGATTGGGCTCATCCTCTACGATCAAGACTCGCATATGCTCTGGTTCCCTGTGTGCATGGGCACGAACGTCGAATGACGGAAATGGGTGCGCGCGGCAAGTTGCGCAAGCGTAACGCTACTCACCAGACCTGCTGATGATCGATCCGGTGCGGGCATCGACGTCGACCCAGATCACCGATCCACCGCGCATCAGCTTGAGCGTGTAGACCGCCGCGCCTTCGTCATAGTCGAACCCCATCAGCGAGGCCCCGCCCATGCGCGGCATCACCCGATGCTTAATCTCGGGAAAGGGCAGGATATTGCCCGAACGCGCTGCGGAATAGGCGGCCTCATGCTCGCCACGACGCCCACCGGCGTCGGCCGGAGCGGCGGAAAGGCTCAGTAGCGCGAACGCGGATGCGACAAGCTTGAACGTCATGGCCCCCCACTTAGCCCCAAGCCTTTGAATAGGCCATGAACATGGCGCGAAGCCGCATAAGGGGCAAGCGTATTCAAAATCGGGCGAAATCCGGAGTTCAATTCGCCAGAACCTCAACCCTGCTAATCTCGTTCACAGTCTATACCGCATCGAGATGCGGCCTCCCAATGACGCAACCGGGTTGGAACATTTTAAGCGCTCATGGTTTTAGCGATCATAGGTGCTTGAAGCGCCGAGTCAGGGAGTAGTTTGCGTTGTTTAAACTTGTTTGGCCCATGGCCGCTCTCGGCGCGGCGATGATCGCGAGCCCGGCGATCTCTGATAGTCCTGATTGGGAGTCGAAACGCGCGGCGCCGCCTGCGAAGCAGTCTTCGGAGACGCCTTCAGGTGCTGTCCCGGCCGCGGTTTTGGTTGCGTCGGCGTTCCTGGTCACGATCGCGAACCGCCGCCGCAATCTTCAGCGCGTGCTATGCTAACCGGCGATCGGCACCACATCCACTGATGTCGTGAGCCGCTGCGCGCCTTCGCCGATGAACACGCCGTCGATCGGCGCGACGTCTAAATAATCGCGCCCCATTCCAACGAAAATGTGATCCGGCCCGGCAATGCAGCCATTGGTTGGATCAAGCCCCATCCAGCCTCGCTGAGGCCCGCACCAGAGCATCGCCCAGGCATGCATCGCATCGACGCCGACGAGCCTTGGCTTTCCGGGCGGCGGAAGGGTGCGCAGATAGCCGCTTGCATAGCCGGCCGGCAGCCCCGCCCAGCGCAGCGCAGAAATCAGAACATGCGTGAAATCCTGGCACACGCCACGCCGCATCGCGAAGGCGTCGGCGACCGGCGTGTCGGCCTCGGTCGCATCGGCGTCGTAGTGAAATTCGTTCCGGATTCGCTGCGCGAGTGCTAGCGCACTGTCCAGCACCGGCGAATCCCGCCCCAGAAGGTCGCCGGCCCATTGACCGATTTCGGCTGATCCCGGCACCAGCGGCGAACGGTGGAGATAGGTGCCCGGCGCCGTCGCCCCCAGATCCTGGATCGCCAACGCGCGTCGGCTGACTTCGCCAATCGCAAGATCCTCATGCGGTATGTCGAGCATCGCGTCCCCGATGCTGACCGTAAAGCGGCTGCTGATCGTCAGTTCTTTCAGCGGCTCGTCGATGATCGCCCGGGTCACGATCACGGGATAAGCCGAGGGATAAGGGGAAAGCTCAGCCGCCGGATCCAGCGTCAGCGTGAAACCGCTGACCTGCTGTCCCAGCCACGGCGCGGGCTGGAGCCGAAGGTTGAACCGTCCAAACCGAACCTGCGCGTCATATTCGACATGGGTGACATGATTGACTTCGAAGATCATGCGAGTCGCGTCATCCCCGTGGCACGCTCGGCGTCCTTGCCCTGCAGGAAGAAGCGCCGCCCGATCGCGTCGGACAGGGCCAGAAGCCGCCGCTCGACATGCTCCAACGCCTCATGATCGAGCGTCTGCGCGGTGGTCGCCGTGAGGATCGCCGAGATCGCTCTTGCGGTCCGCTGCTGCGGCTCGGGCATGCCGTCATCGCGCAGCGTCGGCAGGCTGGACAGGTGTTCGACGATACGGTCAGCTTGGAAAGCCAGCGAGCGAGGATTGTTCGGCTCCAGCGCCAGCATGTCGCGAATCGGATGGATCGACAGGCCCGCCAGATAGCGCATCCGGTAACTGATCTGGCTGTCGCACAGGTCGAGCAGCACAGTGAGATCGTCCGATCGCGCATCATCCCGAGCAAAGGCCATCAACAGCCGGCATGTATAGATCGCACGTTCGAGCCGCCGCCCCATGTCGTGGAACGCCCAGCCATGCCCGCGCACCATATTCTCAGCCGCAAGCCCGCTCAGCGCCGAGAAACGGTCGATCAGGTCCGTGATATGCTCGAGCATCGGCTCGGTCTGCTGAGTGTCGCCAAGCTCAAGCGGACGCGATAGCAGCCGCCAGAATTCGGCCGCGAGCCGCTCGCGGATGCCTTGCCCGATCGCCGCTGCCGAGGCTGCCAGCGCATGGACCGATCCCGGCTGGGTGGTGTCGCTGATCGCGCTCCGGCACAGCTCGGTCACGCCAAGCGCCTCGCCTTCAGGCACCGCCCCCCACAGCCGCAGCAGCCCGGCGACATGGCCCATCGTCCCTTGGTCGAGCGCCGCCGCACCGTCGACCTCGATCGATCCCCCCAGCAACGCGCGGACCATGCGCAGCGTCATCTCGGCGCGCTCCAAATAGCGGCCGAGCCAGAAGAGATTGTCCGCCGCCTTGCTCGGCAGCGTGCCCGCCACGCGCCGGATCGGCGGCGATGGGCTGGCGTCGAGCAGCGAAACTGCTGCCTCCGGCGTATCGGAAACGATGCAGACGTCCGCCGCCATATCGCCCTCGCCCATCAGGACGGCGCGAATATCGCCATGATTGGCCAGCCGCGCGAACCCGCCCGGCATCGTCCGCCATTCGCCATTGGCGTCGCGCGTCACATAGGCGCGCAGCACGAATGGGCGCGGCACGAGCTGGCCGCCCACGATCGCCGGCGTGGTCGAAAGCTGAACCAGTTCCTGGCCGACATAATCCATCGGCCGACGCCGCATCGCATCGAACAAAGCTGCGCGATGCGCATCGTCCAGCCGCGCGCCGATATGGCCCCGGCCATCCTCAAGCCCCGGCACGCCCTCGCCAAAGGCCGGCGCGATCGCCATCGCCTGCAGATTGTCGAGCACATAATCATGCTCATGATCCTGCCCGCACCACCAGGTCGCGATATTGGGCAGCAGCAAAGGTTCACCCAGCAGTGCATGGGCAAGCTTCGGCATGAACGCCCCGAATGCAGGCGATTCCACCACCCCCGCCCCCGGCCAGTTGGCGACGACCAGCGTGCCCCGCGTAATCGCATCGAAGATGTCCGGCACGCCGATCTTGGAACGGGCATCGAACGCGAGCGGATCGAGGAAATGCGTGTCCATCCGCCGCCAGATCGCATCGATCCGTTTGATGCCCTCGATCGTGCGCACATAGAGCCGATCGCCCTGAACGGTCAGATCCTCGCCTTCGACGAGCAGCAGCCCGAGATAACGGGCAAGATGGGCCTGCTCTGCATAGCTCTGGTTGAACCGCCCCGGCGTCAGCAGCGCAATGCGCGGATCGACCCGTTCGCACGCGCCCGCCAGCCCCTGCCGGAACGCCGCGAAGAAAGGCGCGAGCCGGCGCACATTCATCCGCCCCAGCAGATCGCCGGTAACGCGGGTCATCGCCAGCCGGTTCTCCAGCGCATAGCCCGCGCCGGTCGGCGTCCGCGTATAATCGGCCAGCACGCGCCATTCGCCATCGGGTCCGCGCGCCAGATCCGCGGCATAGAATTGCAGATAGCGGTCCTTTGGCGGCTTGATCCCGTTCATCAGCCGCCAGTGAGACCGGCTTCCCGCGACGACCGCCGCCGGCAAATGTCCGTCAGCGATCAGCTTCTGCGGCCCGTAAATGTCCGCAAGAATATGATCCAGCAGCCCCGCCCGCTGCGCCAGACCCTGCTCGATGGCCTGCCATTCGCTCGCCTGGATCAGCAGCGGTACCGGGCTCAGCGGCCACGCCCGCTCGTCATCCTCGCCCGCCAGCCTGAACGCCATGCCAAGATCGATCACCTGCCGCTCGGCACGTGCCTGCAGGCGCGCGAAATCTCCCCCAAGCGCCTTCAGCATATCGCTCCAGCGCGCTGACATGACAGGCGGAGCATGGGTCATCAGATCGCCCACGCCCGCCTCGGACGCATAGCGGCGCAGCATCATATCAAGCGCGCCGGCCTGGCCGTCCGCCATCTTCTTCAGATTGCTGCTCATCAGCGCGCAGGCGGTCGCCTGAGATCGAGCGTCAATGGAAATTCCCCCGGCAGTTCCTCCGGCGGGATGTCCGCCGCCCCCGGTGTATGGCCATGGTCCTGAAAACGCGCCTTGCGCCGCGCCTCTGCCTCATAGCTGTTCACCGGCACGTCATCATAGTTGCGCCCGCCGGGATGCGCGACATGATAAACGCAGCCGCCGAGCGACCGTCCACTCCATTCATCCAGCACGTCGAAGGTGAGCGGCGCATTGGCGGGAAGCTTGGGATGCAGGCAGTTTGCGGGCGCCCATGCCTTGTAGCGCACGCCGCCTACGGCCTCGCCGGTCGTCCCGGTATGGGTCATCGGCACGCGCCGCCCGTTGCACGCGATCACATGCCGCCCGGCGACCAGCCCGCTCGCGCGCACCTGCAACCGTTCGGTCGAGCTGTCGACATAGCGCACTGTGCCGCCGATCGCTCCGGTCTCGCCCAGCACATGCCACGGCTCCAGCGCACGCGCGATCTCGAGCTGAACGCCGCCTGCATCAACCTCGCCATGGACCGGAAAGCGGAACTGCCGCTGCGCCTCGAACCAGTTGGGGTCGAAATCATAGCCCGCGCCCCGCAGATCGGAGAGCACATCCAGGAAATCCGACCACACGAAATGCGGCAGCATGAAGCGATCGTGCAGCGTCGTCCCCCAGCGGATCAACCCGCCGCGCTGCGGCTCCCGCCAGAACCAGGCCGTCAGGGCGCGCAGGATCAGTTGCTGCGCAAGGCTCATCTGCGCGTCCGGCGGCATCTCGAACCCCCGGAACTCGACCAGCCCAAGCCGACCGGTCGGCCCGTCGGGCGAAAACATCTTGTCGATGCAGATCTCGGTCCGGTGGGTATTGCCCGTCACATCGACGAGCAGGTTGCGGAACAGCCGGTCGACCAGCCACGGCGGCGGCATCTCGCCCTCGCCCGGCGCCGGCACCTGCGCCAGCGCGATCTCAAGCTCATAAAGGCCATCATGCCGCGCCTCGTCGATACGCGGCGCCTGACTGGTCGGCCCGATGAACAGGCCGGAGAAGAGGTACGACAATGATGGATGCCGCTGCCAATAGAGTACGAAACTCTTGAGCAGATCGGGTCGCCGGATGAACGGAGAATCCCCGATGCTTGGCCCGCCCAGCACCAGATGGTTGCCGCCGCCGGTGCCGATCGCACGGCCATCGACCATGAACTTGTCGGCGGTCATCCCGTTGCGGCGGGCGATATCGTACAGCCCCTCAGTGATATCGACCGTCTCGGCCCAGCTTCCCGCCGGCTGGACATTGACTTCGACCACGCCGGGATCGGGCGTCACCTTCAAAACCTTGAGGCGCGGATCGGGCGGCGGCGGATAGCCTTCGATCCTGACCGGCACCTGCAACGCCTCGGCCGCGCCTTCCACTTCGGTAATCAGCTCAAGATAATCCTCAAGCGCCTCGACCGGCGGGATGAACACCGACAGATAATGGCCCTTGGGCTCGACCGTGATGGCGGTGCGCACCGTCCCGTCGATGCTGATTTCCTGCTCGACCCGGCCCTGCTCACTGGTCTGCGCCGCATAGGCGCGCTCGGCGAATTGAAGCGTCCCCGCCCCCTCGGCCGCCCGTTCCTCGCGCTGCGCCCGGAAATCGGCAAGCGGCTCGCGTGGTTCGCTCGTATCGCGAGGATGGATGTAGGGAAATTGCGAGGGCGGCACATAGGGCAGCGATCCGAGCGGCAACCTGTAGCCCAGCGCGGAATCCCCCGGCACCGCATAGAGCTTGCCACGGCGCAGCTTCCACGCTTCGCTCATCCATGGCTTCGCGCCGCGGGCCTGCCAGCGCTGGATCGGCAGCACATAACCGATCGGATTGGAAAGGCCGCGCTCGAACGTCCGCACCATCCGCGCGCGTTCCTCCGGATCGTCGATCTTGGGATCCTCGGGATCGGTATTCTCCGGAAGCTGCGCTTCTTTCACTGACCAGGCCAGCATATCCTCATAGACCGGCGCGATGAAGGCATCCACGACGCCAAGCCCCGTCGCCATCGCGTCGAGGAACGCCTGCGCCTGCTCGGGGGTGGTGTCGCCATCGCCGGTCTCGCCCGCGATCAGCGCCGCATTGCGCCACACCGGCACGCCGTCGCCGCGCCAGTAGAGCCCATAGGCCCAGCGCGGCAGACTCTCGCCCGGATACCATTTGCCCTGACCATGGTGGAGCAAGCCGCCCGGCGCAAACTTCTCACGCAGTTCGCGCACCAGCCTGTCGGCATAGCCCGCCTTGGTCGGCCCGACCGCATCGCCGTTCCACTCGGGCTCTTCGCCCCCTTCAATGGCGACGAAGGTCGGCTCGCCCCCCGTCGTCAGCCGCACGTCCTGCGCGACGAGATCGGCATCGACCTTGTAGCCCAGCGCCATCAGCGCATCCCAGCGCGCATCGGTGAACGGCTTTGTGATCCGCACCGCCTCGGCGATACGCGACACGCTCATCTCGAAATGGAAATCTACCTCGGCGGGCTCGGCGGCTCCGGTGATCGGTGCGGCCGACCGGTAATGCGGAGTCGCACATAGCGGGATATGCCCCTCCCCCGCGAACATGCCCGATGTCGCGTCCAGCGCGATCCACCCCGCCCCCGGCACATAGGCCTCGGCCCAGGCATGAAGATCCACCACATCCTGCGTGACGCCCTTGGGCCCCTCGACCGGCTCCACGTCCGCGACCAGCTGGATCGAATAGCCCGACACGAACCGCGCCGCGAACCCGAGCCTGCGCAGCAGCTGCACCAGCAGCCAGCCGCTGTCCCGGCATGATCCGGTGCCGATCTCCAGCGTCTCCTCGGGCGTCTGCACCCCCGTTTCCATCCGGATGATATAGCCGATCCGCTGCTGCAGCCGCGCGTTGACTTCGACCAGGAAATCGACTGTCCGGCCCGTGTAACCCGCACATTCGGCGACCAGCGCCTCGAACAGCGTCCCCTGCGGCTCGACATCGAAATAGGCCGCCAGATCGGTCTTCAACTGCTCGTCATAGGCGAACGGATATTGCTCGGCATAAGGCTCGACGAAGAAATCGAATGGATTGATGACGTCGAGATCGGCGAGCAGATCGACCTCGATCGCGAAATGATCGACCGGATCGGGAAACACCACCCGCGCCAGCCAGTTGCCGTGCGGGTCCTGCTGCCAGTTCAGGAAATGCTCGGGCGGGGAGACCTTGAGCGAATAGTTCGGGATCTTCGTCCGGCTGTGCGGCGCGGGGCGGAGCCGAATGACCTGCGGCCCCAGCCGGATCGGCCGGCTATATTTGTACGACGTGAGATGATGCAGGCCAGCCTTCAACATGAGGCGCAGAGAACGTCATCCCGTGGTGCGATGCAACATAAATCTCGCGATCCGCGCGGTTATTGATGCACGGTCCCAGCAGGGCGCTACAATCACGAAATGCCGACTCCATCCGATCCAGCGCTCGATGCCATGACCGCCATTCTCAAGGGCTCGCTTGCGATGATGGAGAATGGGAGCTGGCCGGCCACCGACTTCGCGGACCTGCGATCCGTGCTGCTCGAAGGCGGGCAGGCAGTGCATGGTATGGGCGAGGTCGAACGCCCCGCCACGGCGACTGACGCGGCCCGCATTGCGATCGACGCGATTGAAAGACAGTTGCGCCGTCCCGCCTCATCTTAACTATAATTCGTCCCAATAACTGACACAGATTGCAAATCTGTTTTATGGTTCCAGTAAAATCATAGTAAACCTTTCATCAATCACGAATAATTGGAACTGATCCGATCTTTTGCCGGTTCACGTTGGCAGGAGATTGTTATGCCTGACTATAACAAGCGAGCGCTCTGGTTACGCGGTGTAGCACGTCATCTTGAGGATCAGGCGCTTGCCGCGGTCGTCAACAGCCAGGCCGACCGGATGATCGTGCGCGCCCGCGCCGAGCATCTGCTCATCTCCGCCTACACCCATGTCGAGACGATGCCCGCCGGGCTGATGGAGACCGCCTGACGCCGAGATATATGGAAGGAGAACCCCATGAACATCCTCTATGTCGAAGACGATCCGCTGCTGCGCCGGCACGTGCTGCACGAGCTGCTGAAATCGGAGCATGATGTGGTCGAGGCCTGCAACGGCACGGAGGCGTGCTGGCTGCTCAACTTTCATGGCGCCGATCTCGATCTCGTCATCACCGATATCGATCTCGGCAGCGAACTCGACGGCTGGATCGTGGCGGAGCATGCGCGGATCCTCTCGCACGGCGTCGGCATCATCTACGCCACCGGGGGCAAGGCCGACCATGAGCTGATGCCGAACAGCGTCGTGCTGCCCAAACCCTTCTCCGCGACCGCGCTCGAAAAGGCCATTATCGAAGCCCAGGCCCTCTCCGCCAGTCTGCACTAAGACCCGGCCTAGAGCACCGCCTCGACGAGCCCGAGCGCCTGCGCCTCGTTCGCCTCCAGATACCAGTTCTCGGTCGCGCGCTGGATCACGTCTTCCAGGTTCAGGCTCGATCCCAGGATCAGGTTCGCGAACCCCTCATTCTGGATCGCGATCGATGATTCGATCTCGTTGATCGTGGCCTTCAGCGAAGCGATGCAGGTGGTCAGCGGCCCTTCCAGATGGATGGTCTTGGTAATCAGCCGTTCGTGGATCATCACCCGCGTGCCGCGCGTCAGATAACGATTCTCGCGCGCGAAGAAGCCCATGAAGGTCGCCCCGGCCGAATAGATCGCGGTCTTGCCGAGGAACACGATCCGCCGTTCGGGATGCATGTCGCTGTGGAAGCGGATGTCCTCGCCCATCATCCGCGCCACCTCGGGATCGCCGCCGAGCGTTGACAGCTCGACCACGACCAGCCCCTGCTGCGGCGCATTGGTCAGGCTCTGCCGAAACCATTGGTACATATTATAATCGACCGCGCCGGTCAGCATGATCGAGGGAAATTCGAAGTCGGCGGGCGTCAGCAGCGGCAAGGTCATGACGTTCTTTCTGGATAGGAAGCCGTCACAACGACGCGGGCCGAGGTTGGTTTCATCCCCTTTCGTCATGCTGAACTTGACTCAGCATCCATTGCCGGCACGTTGGCCCTGTGCCCCGGTGGATCCTGAATCGAGCTCAGGATGACGACCGTGTTGGCGTCTAGCCCTTCGCATTCCGCCGCCGCGTGTCCCAGCCCTTGCGCGCCGCCGCCGATCGTTGCTCGGGCGAGCCTGACTTCTGCGCCTTGCCGCCGCGCGAGGAGGAGACATGCGTATCCTTCTTCCCCCGCCCGGATCCGGACTTGTTGCCCCCGCCCGATTCCTTGTTCACCGTCGCCCAGGCCCGCGCCTCCGCCTCCTTCTTGGGCGTGCCGCGCTTCTCATAGCCTTCCTCGATATGCTCGGCCTTGCGCTTCTGCTTGTCGGTATAGCTGGATTTGTCGCCGCGGGGCATGATCCGTCTCCTGTCGGATGGTTTGATGCCCGCTCAACGCGCGAAGCCCCACCGGCGTTTCCGTCGCCCACGAGGAGGAGAGCTACCTCAATTTCGCAATCTTCAGCCCATCGAACTTCGCGCGTTCCTTGATCGATTCCTCGCTGCGGGTGAGCGCCTTCGCCATCGCTTTCAAAGGCATGCCCTTCTTCGCAAGCGTATGGAGCTTCTGCAGTTCATCGCTTGTCCAAGGCTGACGATGCCGCTCAAACCGTTCCGCCATTCACCAGTCCCCCCTTATTCCTTCTTGAGCGCCGAAGCCTTGTGCGCCGCCCGCTTCCCTTCCTTGGTCTCGACGATATACTCCGGATTCTCCGGCGACGCCGCGACCTTGTGGCCCTTGATCTTCGTCGGGCTGGTCTGCTTCTTCACCACCTTGCCATGCGCCTCTCCGCCATGGCTCTTCCATGTGACCTTGTCGCCGGATTTCAAATTTGCGGACATGTGCGCCCTCCTGCCAGCATCAATGCGCGAAGGCCGATAAAGTCCCGTTACCCTTCATCCCCCATCCTGAGCGCCGCAATAAACGCCTCCTGCGGGATGCTGACGCTCCCATATTCCCGCATCCGCTTCTTGCCCTCTTTCTGCTTGTCGAGCAGCTTGCGCTTGCGGCTGGCGTCGCCGCCGTAGCATTTCGCGGTCACGTCCTTGCGCAGCGCCGCGATCGTCTCGCGCGCGATCACCTTGCCGCCGATCGCCGCCTGGATCGGGATCTTGAACAGGTGGCGCGGGATTAGGTCCTTCAGCCGCTCGCACATGCCGCGCCCCCGGCTTTCCGCCGTGCCGCGGTGGACGATCATGCTGAGCGCGTCGACCGGCTCGTTGTTGACGAGGATGCTCATCTTGACGAGGTCGCCCTCGCGGTGGCCGATCTGGTGATAGTCGAATGACGCGTAGCCGCGGCTGATCGATTTGAGCCGGTCATAGAAATCGAACACCACCTCGTTGAGCGGAAGTTCGTAGACGACCTGCGCGCGGCCGCCCACATAAGTGAGGTTCTTCTGGATGCCGCGCCGGTCCTGGCAGAGCTTCAGGATGCTGCCCAGATATTCGTCGGGCACGTAGATCGTCGCCTCGATCCACGGTTCCTCGATCGTGTCGATCCGGCTGGGATCGGGCATGTCGGCGGGGTTGTGCAGCTCGATCGTGCCCTGCCCGTGCATCAGCTGGATGCGATAGACCACGGATGGCGCGGTGGTGATGAGGTCGAGATCATATTCGCGGGTCAACCGCTCCTGGATGATCTCGAGGTGGAGCAGGCCGAGGAAGCCGCAGCGGAAGCCGAAGCCGAGCGCGGCGCTAGTCTCCATCTCGAAGCTGAACGACGCGTCGTTGAGGCGCAGCTTGGAGATGCTCTCGCGCAGTTTCTCGAAATCGGCGGCGTCGACCGGGAAGAGCCCGCAGAACACCACCGGCTGCACTTCCTTGAAGCCGGGGAGCGCTTCGGCGGCGGGCTTGCGGGCGTCGGTCAGCGTGTCGCCGACGCGGGCCTGCGCCACTTCCTTGATCTGCGCGGTGATGAAGCCGATCTCGCCGGGGCCAAGCTCGGGCAGATTTTCGATCTTCGGGCGGAAGGCGCCGACGCGGTCCACCAGGTGCGTGGTGCCGGCGGCCATGAACTTGACCTGCTGGCCCTTGCGGATCACGCCATCGATCACGCGGATCAGGATGACGACGCCGAGATAGGGGTCGTACCAGCTGTCGACCAGCATCGCCTTCAGCGGCGCGTCCGCGTCGCCCTTGGGCGGGGGGATGCGCTCGACGATCGCGTCCAGCACTTCCTCGATGCCGATACCCGATTTGGCACTGGCGAGCACGGCGTTGCTGGCGTCGAGGCCGATTATCTCCTCGATCTCGTGGCGGACCTTTTCGGGCTCGGCGCTGGGCAAGTCGATCTTGTTGATGACGGGCACGATCTCATGGTCATGCTCGATCGACTGGTAGACGTTGGCGAGCGTCTGCGCCTCCACGCCCTGCGCGGCGTCCACCACGAGGAGCGCGCCTTCGCACGCGGCGAGGCTGCGGCTGACCTCATAGGCGAAGTCGACATGGCCGGGGGTGTCCATCAGGTTGAGGACATGACCCTTCCAATCGAGGCGGACGGTCTGCGCCTTGATGGTGATCCCCCGCTCCTTCTCGATGTCCATATTATCAAGGACTTGCGCGGACATTTCGCGTTCGGAGAGGCCCCCGGTGCGCTGGATCAGGCGGTCGGCGAGGGTCGACTTGCCATGGTCGATATGCGCGATGATTGAGAAGTTACGGATCTTGTCGAGCGGCGTCATGCGCGGGCCCGTAGCAGCGTGCGGCGCGGATGCGAAGGGGCGAGCGTGCGAGGGGATGCGTCATCTACGGAAAAGCACCAAAGTTCACACTAAGGTCACACCAAAGATGAGGGGTCTCACGGTAGAATCCTTCATGCGCGGCCCGCCGAGAATTTGAGGTATGTCGTTTTGTGTTGCTGCATCCCACGGGGTGGATCAGATGAAATCCTACATTGAAAGTGTTTTCTGCGCCCGCGCCTTTCCAGCGCCGTGATGAATGCCCTAGGGTCAGCCGGCGTTCAGGGATAGGATCGCCCCGCCATGCGTTGGGGCCGGGAGATGATCGCTTGAAGCAGCCAACCGCCCACATCCACGCCATCGGCACCGCCGTCCCCGATCATGATGTGCACGCAGCCTTCATCGATTGGGCCGGTGCGCAGTTAGAGGGGCAGCGCGAGCAGGCGCTGTTCCGGCGGATGGCCGCGCGCTCCGGCATCTCGCATCGCTGGTCGGTGCTGCCCTCACCGGTCGATCCGAACGAACTGGCGGCGCAGCCGACCTCGGCGCGCATGCAGGTCTATGCCGAGCAGGCGCCCCGGCTCGCGCTGAAAGCGATCGACGCGCTGGCGGCGCAGATGCCGATCGCGGGCATTACGCATCTGGTGGTGGCGAGTTGCACGGGCTTCGTCGCGCCGGGGATCGATCAGATCATCGCCGAACGGCTTGGCCTCCAAGAGAGCGTCGAGCGGACGCTGGTCGGCTTCATGGGCTGTTATGCGGCTGTCTCCGCGCTGCGGGTCGCCCACCATATCGCGCGCGCCGAGCCGCATGCGAAAGTGCTGGCGGTGATGGTCGAATTGTCGACGCTACACCTGCAAGACAAGGCCGAGATCGAGCCGCTGCTCGCCATGCTCCAGTTTGCGGACGGGGCGGCGGCGGCGATCGTCGGCAGCGAGACGGGCGGCGTGGAGATTGACGGCTTCCTCTCGACAACACTCCCCGACAGCGCCGACCTGATCCGCTGGACGATCGGCGACACCGGCTTCGAGATGCATCTGTCCGGCGAGGTACCCGCCCGGATCACCCACGCGCTCGGCAACACCACCTTGCTCCCGCGCGGCGAGGAGGCGGATGCCTGGGCCGTCCATCCCGGCGGGCGATCCATACTCGATGCCGTTGAGGCGGGGCTGTCGCTGCGGCCGGACGCGCTCGATGCATCGCGCGGGGTGCTCGATCGCTACGGCAACATGTCCTCGGCGACGCTGATGTTCGTGCTGGCCGAACATATGCGCGGGCCGCCCGTCCGCAATGGCGTCGCGCTCGCCTTCGGGCCGGGCGTTGTGGCGGAGGGGTTCCGCTTCCGGAGCGCGGCATGAGATCGCTCGCGGCGCGGGCCATCGCCGAGGAGCAGATGGACGCGCCGGACCTGCCCGCCGATGTGTACCGGCAGGTGTTGACCGATCTGGCCAAGGTCAACAGGACGACATTCTCTTCGCGCCCTACCCTCTCCTTCCTCAATCGCGCGCTGAAGCAGTTCCCCGGCGAAGGCCGGGGTCCAGTTACGACCGGCCCGATACTGGACCCCGGCCTTCGCCGGGGTACAAGTGTTTCGCATCGGCATTTCCGCCTGCTCGATGTCGGCTTCGGCCAGGGCGACATGCTGCGCGCGATTGCCAGATGGGCCGGCAAGCGCGGCATTCAGGCCGATCTGATCGGCGTCGATCTCAATCCCAACAGCGAGATCATGGCGCGCGAGGCAACCGAACCGGGAGTGCCGATCCGCTACCTGACCGGCGACTATCGCGATCAGGCGGGCGGGGGCTGGGATTTCATCGTCAGCAGCTTCGTCGCCCACCATATGACGCCGCGGCAGCTCGACGATTTCCTGCGCTTCATGGAAGCGGAATCGGCGATCGGCTGGATGGTCAACGATCTCCATCGCCACGCCTTTGCTTATTACGGCTTTCCCCTGCTCGCCCGGATCGCGGGTTGGCATCGGATCGTGCGCGAGGACGGGCAACTGTCGATCGCGCGGTCCTTCAGGCCTCCTGAATGGCAGGCCTTGCTGGCGACAGCCGGCCTCGAAAAAAGCGGCGCGCAAGTCGTCCGCCGCTTCCCGTTCAGGCTATGCGTCGAACGAATCCGCTGATCGTCGGCGGCGGTCCAGCCGGCGCTTTGGCCGCGATCAAGCTGGCGGAGGCGGGGCAGCGTCCGCTTCTGCTCGAACGAAGCGCCGCCCCCAAGGATATTGTGTGTGGCGGCTTCCTCGGCGGGGACGCGCTGGCGTCGCTGCACCGCGCGGGCATCGACACGGCGGCGCTTGGCGCGCATCCGGTCGGCACGCTCCATCTGGTCGCCGGCCGCCGGCGTGCCGTGATCGACCTTCCCTTTGTTGCGGCGGGCCTGTCGCGCGCCGCGCTGGACGCGGCCCTGCTGGCCCGCGCGGCCGAGCAGGGTGCCAAGGTCGAGCGCGGCGTGACCGTCCGGACTATCGACGCCGAGGACCATATCGTGCGTACCTCCGGCGGCGAAATCCAAGCACAGGCGATCTTCCTCGCAACCGGCAAGCATGACGTGCGGAGCATGCCGCGCGCCGGTTGCATCCAAAGCGATCCCGTCGTCGGCATACGAGTCAGGCTCGCAGGCACCGACGCGCTTCGCCGCGCGCTGGAGCATCGCATCGAGCTGATCCTGTTCGATCGGGGCTATGCCGGCCTGATCCTGCAGGAGGACGGTTCGGCCAATCTTTGCCTGACAGTGGGACAGTCGCGCCTCGATCAGGCGGGCGGCAACCGTGCAACACTGCTGCACATGCTTACGAAGGATGCGCCAATCCTAGGAGAAAGGGTCGCGCAATCCAATGGTCTGAGCGGCTGGGCCTCGGTCGCCCGCGTGCCTTATGGCTGGCGAACCGGAACCACCCGGCCCGGCCTGTTCCGGCTTGGCGATCAGGCGGCGGTGATCGCGTCTTTGGCCGGCGACGGCATTGCGATCGCTTTCGAAAGTGCCGCACTAGCGGCACGCCACTATCTGGCAGAAGGCCCCAATGGCGCCGTTGCATTCCAGAAACGATTCGCGGCCAGCGCGTGGCGGCCGCTGTGGATCGCGGACCGCCTGCGCGGGCTGGCGGAACGCGGCGAGCTGGCGCCTGCTGGAATCGCGCTTTTTTCGCATCTTCCGGCGGTGGCGCGCGCTGTCACGCGCATGACGCGGATCAGTGGATATTGAAGTCGGGCCGCCTCTTCTCCACATTATCAGCCATGGACAAGATGGATCTTCCCGAAAACGAATGGCGCAAGCGGCTGAACCCGGAGCAGTTCCACGTCCTGCGTGAAGCGGGCACCGAACGCGCCTTCACCGGACGCTACTGGAACAATCACGAAGACGGCGTCTACCGCTGCGCGGGATGCGGCACGCCGCTGTTCGACAGCGACACCAAATATGATTCCGGATCGGGCTGGCCAAGCTTCACCAAACCGATGGACGAGGCGGCCGTCACCGAACATCGCGACACCAGCCACGGCATGGTTCGCGTCGAAGCGCGCTGCGCCAAATGCGACGGTCATCTTGGCCATGTCTTCCCGGACGGCCCTGGACCCGAAGGATTGCGCTACTGCATGAATTCGGCCTCGCTCGATTTCAAGCCGGGCGAGCAGGACTGAACGAGCATCGCCTGATTTAGAGAGTTTTCCTGGTCCTCGTTGGGTCCAACGCGTCCTCTGTTCAGCCTTCCGACAGCAGGCGGCAGACAAGGGTCGAGGTGTCACTTGTGACGCGTCCGGATTGAGGTTAGGTCCTTCTCCCACACATGGCTGCCCCTCGCTCTCCCGCCTCTGGCGTCCGCCGTTGGGCGATGACCTTTCTGAAGCTTGGAATATTCGCCGCTCTCGCCGTGCTGGGCGCGATTGCGATTGCGGTGTTTGTGACGAGAGCGTCGCTGCCGGATTATGGCGAGCTGCAGTCCTCGCCCAACGGACAGATGATCCGCGTCCATGCCGCCGACGGGACGGTGATCGTCTCGCTGGGGCCGAGCTATGGCGAGTGGATCCCCTATAACCGCATCCCGCACAGCATGATCGACGCAATGATCGCGGTCGAGGACCGGCGTTATTACATGCACATCGGCGTCGATCCGATCGGCATCACGCGATCGGCCTGGGTGCGCGTGCAGCGCGGGCACTGGGCGCAGGGCGGATCGACGATCACCCAGCAGATCGCGCGCAACATCTTCCTGACCAACACGCGCACCTTCGGCCGCAAGTTCCGCGAGATGATCCTCGCCATGGCGATGGAGCGTAAATTCTCGAAGGAGCAAATCCTCGAGCTTTATCTGAACCGCGTCTATTTCGGTGGCGGCGCCTACGGCATCGACGCTGCGTCCCGGCGCTTCTTCGGCCATCCGGCGGACAAGCTGTCGTTGGAGGAAGCGGCGATCATCGCGGGCCTCGTGAAGGCGCCGTCAAACTATTCCCCAACAGCTGACGCGCAGGCGGCGATCGCCCGCGCCAAGATCGTGATCGAAACGATGCAGGAATCGGGCAAGATCACAGCCGAGCAGGCCGCCAAGGCAGACCCTGCCTCGGTCAAGCTCGCGCCCGAGCCCAAGCAGAACAGCGTTCGCTACTTCACCGATTGGGCGCTGGCCCAGCTTGACGAACTGATCGACGAGACCAGCGAGCCGATCGACGTCTGGACCACGCTCGACCTTTCGATGCAGCGCGCCGCCGACGCCTCGATCCGGGCCAATACGCCGGGCAACGCGCAGGCCGCGCTGGTTGCGCTGGACCGGGATGGCGCGGTGCGCGCGATGGTGGGCGGCAAGGACTATGTCTCGTCCATCTACAACCGCGCGACCCAAGCTCAGCGGCAGCCGGGATCGGCCTTCAAGCTGTTCGTCTATCTGGCGGCGCTAGAGGCGGGCGTTAAGCCCGAGGATGCGGTGGTGGACGAGCCGGTCACGATCGACGGCTGGAGCCCACGCAACAGCAACGGCAAGTTTGCCGGCCCAATCGATATCCGCACCGCATTTGCCTTTTCGATCAATACGGTAGCGGCGAAGCTGGGCCTTCAGGTCGGCTTCCCGACTATCGCCGACATGGCCCGGCGGTTCGGCATCACGACCCCGATCGATACGCACCCATCGATGGTACTTGGCACATCCGACGTGCGTCTGCTCGACATGACGCGGGCATTCGCGGCCGTGAACAACAAAGGCATCGCAGTGGTGCCCTTCGGCATCCTCAAGGTGACGGGGCCAAAAAACACTATTCTCTACGAGCATGAGGTGGATGACAGCCGTGTGCTGGTCGCGCCATGGGTCACCGCGCAGATGACCGATCTGCTCCAGACCGCGGTCAACACCGGCACCGGCAGGGCGGCGCAGATTGGCCGGCCGGTGGCGGGCAAGACGGGGACGACCACATCCAACAAGGACGGCTGGTTCCTCGGCTTTTCGAGCGGGCTCACCACGGGTGTCTGGATGGGACGGGACGATGCCCGCCGCGTGCCCGGCCTGGCGGGTGGCCGCGCGCCGGCGCAAGCGTTCCGCGATTTCATGGTCAAGGCCGTCGCCAAGCGGCCGGTCGAGCAGTTCGATACCGAAGTGAAGCTCCCCGACTATCAGCTCGAACCCGACGACGAGGCCTATTTCGGCGGCGGCGGCGCGATGCAGCCAATGGTCGACGAACATGGCATGCCGATCGATCCGCAGGCGAGCGACGATTATCTTTACCCCGAACGCGATCGGGCGCCGCCGGCGGAGGGTGATCGCGGCGGTCTGGACCAGCAATGGATCGACAATGCCCTCAATCGACCGGGGCCGAGCAACCGGCCCAATCCTTAGAGTGGTCTACTCTTAAGCCTTCTCCCGCTTGCGGGAGAAGGTCTGGATGAGGGCCTTTTTCTTTCTGAATCCCGGCGGTGAAGAGAGAACAGAAGCAGAAGACCCTCACCCCAACCCTCTCCCGCAAGCGGGAGAGGGAGAAGAGGGTCACGCCATCTCTAGCGCCGCACGCATCCAGTCGGGAATCAGCGCATCGCCCGGATCGGCCACGCTGCGCCGCTCGAATGTGCCGGCGGGCGTCAGCATCAGCCGCCGGTTAATCTTCTGGCGGTAATGCATCCGTGCCGTATTTTCCTGGCCCACATAGCAGCCCTTGGAGAAACTGACGCCATTCAGCAGATCGGCATTGCATTCGAGCCAGAGGTTCTTGTCCGAGCCCAATTCGGCCACACCCTCGGCCACGCCGAGCGCCCGGCGATGGTCGTGCCAACCCTCGGCCGCGCCATCGGCGGGAGCGAGCCAGCGTTTGCCGAGCGCCGGAAGACGTGGATCAGTATCGCCGTCGCGCGACCAATGCACCGTCAGCCCGTCCTCGCGTCCGATTATGATCGGGCGACGGAGGCGATAGAGAGTGAGGCGTCTGGCCAGCGCCTCGGCCTGATCGGACTCGCAATCGATCAGGAGATCGTCGCCATCGGCCCACACCAGAAAATCGAACAATGCCTTGCCCTGCGCCGTCAACAGCCCGGCCCAGACGGGCAGCGCCCCCGTCACGTCGTTGGTGACAAGGCCTTGCAGGAAGCCGCGCACATCCTCTTCGGACAAGCGGATCAGCGCGCGATCGTTTAGGGTGGTGCCGCTCATGCGTGAGCATTTGGCTCTCTTCCCCCTCCCTTTCAAGGGAGGGGTGTAGGGGTGGGTGAGCCCCTGCATGGCTCGATACCATGCAGGGGCTTTTATGGAGCCGACCCGACGACTAAAGCGTGAGCCGGTTGAGTCTCACCCACCCCCGGCCCCTCCCTTGAAAGGGAGGGGGGAGTTTATCTTATGCCCAGCTTCGACATGATCCTCCGCAACGGCACCGTCTGGACGCCGGGTGGCCCAGTGGAGGCGGATGTGGGCGTCAACGGCGGCAAGATCGGAGAGATCGGCGTCAAGGGCGATGCGGGCGAGGTGATCGATTGCACCGGGCTGACCGTGCTGCCGGGCGTGATCGACACGCAGGTCCATTTCCGCGAGCCGGGGCTTGAGGCCAAGGAGGATCTCGAATCGGGCAGCCGCGCCGCCGTGCTGGGCGGGGTGACGGCGGTGTTCGAAATGCCCAACACCAATCCCAATACCGACACCGCCGAACGACTGGCGGACAAGCTGGCCCGCGCGAACAATCGCATGTGGTGCGACCACGCCTTCTATGTCGGCGCGACCAACGAGAATGCCGAGGCGCTGGCCGAGCTGGAGCGACTGCCGGGCGCGGCGGGTGTGAAGATCTTCATGGGCGCGTCTACGGGCAACCTGCTCGTGTCCGATGATGCGGTGTTGGCGCAGGTGCTGGCGTCGGGCAAGCGCCGGGTCGCGATCCACGCCGAGGATGAGCCGCGCATGCAGGCGCGAAAAGGTGAGCGGATCGAGGGCGACCCTTCCTCCCACCCCGTCTGGCGCGACGACGAAAGTGCGATGCTGGCGACGCGGCGGATCATCAAGCTGGCGCGGGAAGCGGGGCGGCGCATCCACATCCTTCACATCACCACGCCTGCCGAGCTGGAATATATCGCCCGCAACAAGGATATCGCGACCTGCGAAGTGACGCCACAGCATCTGACGCTGGCCGGCGAGGACGCCTATCCCCGGCTCGGCACCTTTGCGCAGATGAATCCGCCGATCCGCTCCGGCGCGCATCGCGACGGGCTATGGCATTGGCTCAATCAGGGCGTGCCCGACGTGATCGGATCGGATCATGCGCCGCATACGCGCGAGGAGAAGGCCAAGCCCTATCCGGCCTCGCCCTCGGGCATGCCGGGGGTGCAGACCTTGCTCCCGCTGCTGCTCGATCATGTCGCCAACGGACGGCTCTCCATGCAGCGATTGGTCGATCTCACCTCAGCCGGGGCGCAGCGCGTGTTCGGGCTGGTCACCAAGGGGCGGATCGCGGCGGGTTATGACGCCGATTTCTCGATCGTCGACCTCAAGGCCAAATGGACCGTCGAGGAAAGCTGGCTGGCCTCGCGGTGCGGCTGGTCGCCTTTCACGGGGATGGAACTGACGGGCAAGCCGGTCGGCACGATCATCCGGGGCAAGCGGGTGATGTGGGACGCGGGACTCGCCAATGAGGCCCATGGCCAGCCGGTGCGGTTCGAAAGCACGGTATTCGGTTAAGGCTGGCGAACGCTGAATCGCGCCACTATCAGGACCTGATGGCCCACCGTCCCCACCTCAACGTCAATCGCCGGACGCTGCTGATCGGCGGAGGCGCGGGCTTAGGGTTGCTGCTTGCCTGGGGGGTATGGCCGCGCTCGTATGAAGCCAATCTCAACGCCGCGAAGGGCGAAAGCGTCTTCAATGCCTTCCTGAAGATCGGCAGCGACGGAAAGGTGATCGTCGTCGTGCCGCAGGCCGAGATGGGGCAAGGCGTCTACACCTCGCTACCGCAAATTCTGGCCGACGAACTGGGCGCGGACTGGCGCACGGTCGGCGTCGAACCGGCGCCGATCAACCCGCTCTACGCCAATGATTTCCTTCTCACTGAAGCGAAGGATGCGCTGCCCGGCTGGCTACGGGGGCCGGGTGAATGGACCTTGCGGCAGGTGGCGATCCGCAATTCGGTCATCCTTACCGGCGGCTCAAGCTCGATCCGGGGCTTCGAGCAGCGTTATCGCGAAGCGGGCGCCACGGCGCGCGCGCTGTTGTGCATGGCGGCAGGCAAACGCTGGGACGCGGACTGGCAGGCATGCGACACCGCCGAAGGTTTCGTTACGCGCGGCGACGACAAGCTGCGCTTCGGAGAGCTGGCGGAGGATGCGGCCAAACTCTCGCCGCCGTCCGACATCCCGCTGCGCAAGCTTGGGGAGGTCGGGATTTCGGGGAAATCGGTGCCGCGCATCGATCTTCCTTCCAAAGTTGACGGGTCGGCGCAGTTCGCAGGCGATGTACGGTTGCCGGGGCTCGTCTATGCCTCGGTCCGGCACGGGCCATTTGGCGACACGACGCTGATCGAAGTCGACAAGAAAGCTGCCGACCGGGTCGCGGGGGTGATCGCAGTGGTCGAAAATCCCGGCTGGGTGGCGGCGGTCGCCACCAACTGGTGGGCGGCCGATCAGGCGCTGGATGCATTGTCGCCGAAATTCCGAACGGTTGGGGGTTTTCCCGATGACGCGTCGATCAACGCCGCGCTCGACAATGCGCTGGCCAGCGGCGACAGCAAGCGCTTCTTCGAACGCGGCGATCCCGACGGGCTGCTCAAGGGCGACGCCTTTTCGGCCGAATATCGCGTGCCGATGGCGCCCCACGCGCCGATCGAGCCGCTGACAGCCACCGCGCAGCTGGACGGTGACCGGCTCGAAGTCTGGATGCCGACACAGGCGATCAGCTTCGCCCACGCGGCGGTGGCGCGCGCGGTGGGAATGCGCGAGGATGCCGTCACGATCTTCCCGACGCTGATCGGCGGCGGGTTCGGCCGCAAGGTCGCCAATGATGCAGCAGAAATTGCCGCGATCCTCGCGATCAAGATGAAGCGGCCGGTGCAGCTGACCTATTCGCGCGCCGAGGAGACGATGCACGATGATTTCCGTCCGCCCGCAGTCGGGCGGATGAGGGCGAAGCTGGCCAACGGCAGGCCGCAGGCATGGTCAGCCGCGATCGCCGCACCTTCGACGACCGCTGAGCAATTTTCGAAGCTGATGCCCGGCATGCCGGGCGCCAGCTCCGACAAGCCCGAAGCGGCTGCGGTGGAAGGCGCACTTCCGGGCTACAGCATCCCGGCGCTTTCGATCGATCATCATGTCGCCCCCATCGGCGTGCCGACGGGCGCGTGGCGATCGGTCGCCAACAGCTACACGGCCTTCTTCACGGAATGCTTCATCGACGAGCTGGCCGAGGAAGCGGGCATCGAGCCCTTCTCCTTCCGCATGCAGATGCTCGGCAAGGCGCCTCGCCTCGCGCACTGCCTGACGACGGCCGCGACGCTCGGCAATTGGCAGGGTGGCATTGCCGGCAGCGGCCAGGGCATCGCGGCGCATAGCTGTTTCGGATCGCATGTCGCGATGCTGGCCGAATTGCACGTCAACGAAGGCAGGATCATACTCGACCGGATCATCGCGGTGGTCGATTGCGGGCGGATGATCCACCCCGATATCGTGCGCCAGCAGATCGAGGGCGGCATCATCTGGGGTATTTCGGGCGCGCTCGGCAATGCGATCAGCATCGAGCGGGGTCTCGTCACCGCCCGCAATTTCAGTGGGCTCGGCCTGCCGATGCTTTCGGACACGCCGGAAATCGTCGTCGAGTTGATCGAGAATGGCGAAGCCCCTGGCGGCGTGGGGGAGATCGCGGTGCCGCCGGTGGCCCCGGCGCTCGCCAACGCACTTTTCGCGGCCACGGGCGAGCGCTCGCGTTCGCTGCCGCTGCGGCCCGCCTGACGCATGACGCCCGCCGATCATCCCGCCATTCCGCCGTCGCGGGTGGGCGTGCTGCTGGTCAATCTCGGGACGCCCGACGAGGCCACCCCCGCAGCCGTGAAACGCTATCTGGCTGAGTTCCTGTCGGACAAGCGCGTCGTGGAAATTCCGGCGCTGATCTGGCAGCCGATCCTGCGCGGCATCATCCTCAACACGCGCCCGCGCAAGTCTGCGCATGCCTACAGCCAGGTGTGGACTGAACAAGGATCGCCGCTCGCCGTTATCACCGACGCACAGGCAAAGGCGCTGGCCGAACGGTTCGGCGATCATGTGCTGGTCGATTACGCCATGCGCTACGGCAAGCCCGCGATCACAGAGCGGCTGGCCGCGATGAAAGCGGCGGGCTGCGACCGCATCCTGGTCGCACCGCTCTATCCGCAATATAGCGGCGCGACGACCGCGACCGTGGTGGACGCCGTGGGCGCCACGCTAGCAAAGATGCGCTGGCAGCCGGCGATCCGCACCCTCCCGCCCTATCACGATGATCCGGCCTATATCGACGCACTGAAGCAATCGATCGAAGCCGGGCTGGCGCGCCTCGACGTCGCGCCAGATCTCATTCTCGCAACCTTTCACGGCATGCCACTGAGGACGCTGACGTTGGGCGATCCCTATCATTGCCAGTGCCAGAAAACGGCGCGGCTCTTGTCCGAAGCGCTGGGCCGTCCGGTGCGGATCAGCTTCCAGTCCCGTTTCGGGCGGGCGAAATGGCTGGAGCCTGCAACGGATTCAGTGCTTGCCGCCTTGCCGGCGGAGGGCATTCGCTCGGTGGCGGTCGTGGCGCCCGGTTTTTCGGCGGATTGTCTTGAAACATTGGAGGAAATTGCGATCCGTGGCCGCGAGAGTTTTGTCAGCGCGGGGGGCGCGCAATTCTTTTATTTGTCATGTCTGAATGACAGTCTTCCCGGCATCGAAATGTTGTATAATATTATTGCACGCGAGCTTGCGGGCTGGGTTGCGCCCACCTAGTAAGCCGCCGATTCCGGAGCGACAGGAGAGGCGAGGACCATGGCAAGGGTAGCGATCGTAACAGGCGGCACGCGCGGCATCGGCGAAGCGATCAGCGTGGCGCTCAAGGATATCGGCATGACCGTCGCCGCCAACTATGCAGGCAATGATGAGCGCGCCCGCGAGTTCACGGACCGGACCGGCATCGCATCCTATAAATGGGACGTCTCCGATTACGACGCCTGCCACGCCGGCGTGGAGAAGGTCGAGGCCGAGCTTGGCCCGGTGGACGTGGTCATCAACAATGCGGGCATCACCCGCGATGGCGTGCTGCTCAAGATGAGCTGGCAGGATTGGAAAGAGGTAATCGACACCAATCTCGGCGGCTGCTTCAATATGGCGAAGGCGACTTTTGCCGGCATGCGCAGCCGCGGCTGGGGCCGGATCGTCAACATCGGATCGGTCAACGGACAGGCCGGGCAATATGGTCAGGTGAATTACGCCGCCGCCAAATCCGGCATCCACGGCTTCACCAAGGCGCTGGCGCAGGAAGGCGCGAAGTTCGGCGTCACCGTGAACGCGATCGCGCCGGGCTATATCGACACCGACATGGTCGCCGCGGTGCCGCAGGACGTTCTCACCAAGATCGTCGCGCGCGTACCGGTCGGCCGACTGGGCCACGCCGAGGAGATCGCGCGCGGCGTCGCCTTCCTGTGCAGCGAAGATGCGGGCTTCGTTACGGGATCGACCATGTCGATCAACGGCGGCCAGCATATGTATTGATCACGGCGATGGCCGGTCCGATCAAACGGTCAGTGATGATCGCCGGCCATGCGACCTCGGTAACGCTCGAGCCGATCTTCTGGCAGGGGCTTGAAGCCGCGGCAGCCCAGCGCAATCTGCCGCTTAACGCGCTCGTCGCGCGGATCGACGCCGATCGCGTTACGCAATCCTCCCCTCCGAATTTGTCCAGCGCGATCCGGACATGGCTCTATCTTGAGCTAATTAATGCGAATGCATCTTAATAACATTTGACTCTGAGAACGATTCGCAATAGCCGCTCCTCATCATAACCGACGGGGATATCATGGCTATTGAAATGCGCCCTACTAACGGAATCTCGCCTGCCTTTCTTGCGCTGAGCTGCGTGGGCTTTCTGACCTCCGCGCCCGCCCTCGCCCAGCCTGAGGACTCAGCCTCGAGCCAACCGCGCTTGGGTGGAGTCGCGGTCGAAGCGACTGCGATCGAGGATGAGGTGAAGGTCGAAAAGGTCGCCTCCCCCAAGGCCACCGCGCCGTTGCTCGACACGCCGCAGACCATCACCGTCATCAGCAACCAGACGATCCGCCAGCAGAACTTGCTGACCTTGCGCGACGCGCTCCAGACCATTCCAGGCATCACCTTCGGCGCCGGCGAAGGCGGCGGCGGCTTCGGCGACAGCATCAACCTGCGCGGTTATTCAGCCAATAACGACATCACCCAGGATGGCGTGCGCGACAGCGCGCAATATAGCCGCACCGATCCGTTCAACCTGCAGCAGATCGAGGTCTATAATGGCGCGAATTCGGTGTTCAACGGATCTGGATCGGTCGGCGGCACGATCAATCTCGTTGCCAAAACCCCGCAGGCCGAAAACCTGACCGTCCTCGAGGGCGGCGTGGGTACTGAGGATTATTACCGCGCGACCGTGGACAGCAACTGGCGCGTTTCCGATTTTATCGGCGTGCGCGTCAACGGCATGGTCCACCGCAATGATTATCCGGGCCGCGACGTCGAGAGAATGAAGCGTTGGGGAATAGCGCCGTCAGTCACCTTCGGGATCGCCGCGCCTACCAGCCTGACGATCGATTATTTCCATCAAGAGGACAATAATACGCCAACCTATGGCGTGCCCTTCTACATCACCGCGACCAACCCCGGGCCGCTTCCCGGCATCGACGATTCCGATTATTTCGGCGTCCGCAACCTCGACAAGCAGAAGATCACTCAGAACCGCCTGACCGCGACCTTCCGCCACGAGCTCAGCGATGCAGTGAATGTCCGCAACCTGACCCGCTTCCAACGCGTCGCCCAGCTTTCGCAGACCAGCGCACCACAGGGCACGATCTGTCTCGACAGTGGCTTCCTTCCATCTCCCTCTCTGAGCGGTCAACCGCAGGAATGTCCGACGGCTATTCCTCCTGGCTTCTGGCAGCCCAGCGGCCCCCGCGGCTTGGTGCGCGATCAGGTCAACAACCTGTTCTACAACCAGACCGACCTGACCATCGTCACCGGCGAGGAAGGCAGCACGCGCAACACCCTCGTGGTCGGCGCATCCTTCACCTGGGAGGATTATTCGATCGAGACCGCATCTCTGGCGCGCACCTCGACCGGCGCAGCGGCAACCTTGCCGCTGATCGACATCAGCAATCCCGACACGGTCTATACCGGCCCGGTCAACTATACCGTCACCGCGCTATCCAAGAGTGAAAGCCGCAACGCGGCGATTTATGCCTTCGACACGCTTGAACTGGGGAAATTGGAACTGAACGCCGGCATTCGCTATGAGAAAGCGAAGGGCAATTTCCAGAATATTCGTCTCGCGTCCTATCCGCCGGGGACCACCCCGCTGACGGCCGCTCAACTGGAGCCCCAGAAGAATGATGACGATCTTTTCTCGTGGCGGGTCGGCGCAGTATTCAAGCCCACCGAGGCTACCAGCCTCTACGCGGCCTATGCCAATTCCAAGACTCCTTCCATGGCCACAGTGCGGCTTGGCTGCACCACCGGCACGGGCGCGACCTTCAGCAATTTCTGCGACGTGGCGCCGGAAAAAGCCCGCAGCTTCGAGATCGGCGCCAAGGCGGACATATTGAACGGCGGGCTTCAGCTGACAGCCGCCCTATTCCGAAACGACCGCACCAATTTCCGCGTGCCGACCAATGACCCCGCGGGCACGGTGATCCAGGTACTCGACGGCCGCGCCCGGGTGGACGGCGTCGCGTTGGGAGCGACCGGCAACATCACCGAAGCGTGGACCTTGTTTGCCAACTACACCTATCTCGACAGCAAGGTGAGACAGAGCATCGCCGATGACGCGACGGGACCCGATCCGCAGCGCGGCAACATCCTCATCCAGACGCCCAAACATTCGGGCAGCCTGTGGACCACCTATCTGCTGCCGTTTGGGCTGCAGCTTGGTTATGGCTTCACCTATCAGGGCAAGTTCGCGACCAACCAGAGCGTCGCGGCCAACCCGGCGCAATACAAGTCGGATGATTATTTCATCCACCGCGCGATGCTGTCCTACGCCTTCGGTAATGGCCTGACCGCCCAGCTGAATGTGCAGAACCTGTTCGACAAGCGCTATTACACCAATATTCGCAGCAACGTCTCGGCAACGGGCGCAACGGCTGGCGTGGTCACGGGCGGCTGGGCCATGCCCGGCGAAAGCCGGTCGGCACGACTGAGCCTCTTCTACAGCTTCTGATCAATGGGCGGCGCCTTGACCAGCCCGGTCAGGCGCCGCAATTCCAAATCTACCGCCTAGATTGCTATTGATAGCGACTCGCATTATGGATCGTGGCGCTTCAGGGGTGGAGGCCGAGTTAGATGTTTGAATCGTTCCGATCGGAGCTGGAAGGAGACGTGGCAGACCAGCCATCTTCCGCCACACCGCCGAAAAAATCGGATCGTATTAACGCCGCCCTTACCGTCACCCCTTCCCAATATGGCGCGAGCCGGCCCAATTGGCCGCTGATCCTCCTCATCCTCGCCGCCCACGCCGCGCTGCTTGCCGCATTGGTCTTGCTGGACGTGATCCCGACGCAGAAGAAGAAGCCGGCGATCACCGTGGTGACGCTGATCAAGCTTCAGCAGGAGCCGCCGCCCCAGCCCAGGGAAGACACCCACCCGGCCGAGCAGGTGAAGCCGCAGGTCGCCGCCCCGGTCCAGATCGTCCAGGCGCCGACCATCACTTCCGAGCCAGTGCCCGTCGTGGTTCCCGTCGCGCCACCCCCTCCACCGACACCCGCCGCACCTTCTGCCCCGATGGGCCCCGTCAGCGTCAGCGATCTCGGCGCGAAGATGATCTCGATGACGCCGCCCAGCTATCCGGTGGAATGCCGGCGGCGCAAGGAGCAGGGGACGGTGTTCCTGGCGGTCGTGCTCGACATAGACGGCACGGTCGCGAATGTCAGCATCGCCCGCTCCAGCGGTTATGAGCGGCTGGACAAGGTCGCGCTTCAGGCCGTTCGCAAATGGCGCTGGTCGCCCACCATCCGCAACGGCGCGCCGGTGATGGTGCAGGGGACGGTCGACATTCCCTTCATCCTCAAGGTGTGAGCATGGCTCGCGCATGATGATCGCGATTCCCGATGTGCTTGACGCCACGCAGCTGGCGCGCGTGCGGGCGCTCATGGAGGCTGGTCCCTGGGCGGACGGCAATATCACCTCAGGCCCGCAGGCCGCGCTGGCCAAGCGCAACGAGCAGTTGCCCGAAACGTCCGCCCAAGCACAGGAAGCCAGCGCGATCGTGCTGGAAGCGCTGGGCAAGAGCCCGCTCTTCTTCGCCGCCGCGCTGCCGCTCAAAATCTATCCGCCCCTGTTCAACCGCTATGCCGGCGGCCAGAATTTCGGCACGCATATCGACAACGCGATCCGCATCCAGCCGGGCAGCCAGTTCCGCGTGCGAAGCGATCTTTCCGCGACGCTCTTCCTGAGCGATCCTAAAAGCTATGAGGGCGGCGAACTCACCGTCGAGCATAATCTCGGCGTGCAATCGGTGAAGCTGCCTGCAGGGCATATGGTGCTCTATCCCGCCTCCAGCCTCCACCATGTCGAGCCGGTGACGCGCGGCGCTCGGGTGGCCTCCTTCTTCTGGATCCAGAGCATGGTGCGCGACGACAGCGCGCGGCAGACGCTGTTCGATCTCGACAGCACGATCCAGACGCTGGTCACGGAACGCGGGCATGAGGATCGGGCGGTGATCCGGCTGACCGGCATCTATCACAACCTGCTGCGGCGCTGGGCCGACAGCTGAGGAAGGCATCGTTCATGGCAAGCACTACCACCCTCAAGCTGCGCGGCGTCTGGTTCCAGCTCCACAAATGGATCGGCATCCTGCTGGCAGTGCTGCTGATTCCCCTTTCGCTGACCGGTTCGGCGCTCGTCTGGCATGACGGTCTGGAAAAGCTGCTCTATCCGCAACGCTTCGTCATCGACAAAACCGGCGCCATGCTCGCGCCTTCCGCCTATGCGGCGGCGGCAAAGGCACGGTTGAACGCCGACGACCGCATTTCAGCGATACGGTTCGACAAGGATGGAGGCCCGGTGGTCATCACGGCCATGCGCGCGCCGGCGGATGGATCGCCGCCCCAGGGACGGCCGATGCGAACGAGCGTATGGCTCGATCCCGCCAGCGCCCGGATATTGGATGCCGCGGACAATAATAGCGGGATCGTCCGTGTGCTTCACAATCTCCACGGATCCTTCATGATTCCCGGCATCGGGCGGCAGATCGTAGGCTGGCTCGGCATAGCCATGTTCCTGTCGTGTCTGACCGGGATCTGGCTATGGTGGCCGACAGTCGGGCGCTGGACAAAGGGGCTGCGCTGGCGGCGTTCGCGCGATCTCGACACCAATCTCCACCATCTGACGGGGTTCTGGGTAGCCATCCCGCTCGCCATGTTGTGCTTTACCGGCGCGTGGATCTCCTTCCCTGCTTTCTTCGGCAGGATTTCGGGTGAAAATCCCAACACGGGCGACCGCATGGCTGCAATGCGCGTGCTCCCGATCGCCACTCCGGCGCGCACGGTCGACGCGGTAGTGGCGGCCGCGCAAGCCCAAGCGTCAGAGGCCCGTGTCTCGGTCATCCAGTTCCCGACCGATAAGCCGACGCCCTGGAAACTCAGCTTCAGCGGACGGCAGCCGCTTTCGTTCACTGTCGACGACCCGACCGGCGCCGTGGCGACCGACGACAAGAGCAGCGATCAGCGCCCGTCCGGACTCGCCCGTAAAATGCGCAAATGGCATGACGGAACCGGCATGGGCATCATCTGGCAAACCGTCATCTTCATCGGCGGGATCATTCCTGCGATCCTTGGGGTAACCGGCATCATCATGTGGCTGCGCTCCCGCACCTGGCGCGGAAAGGTGGCGGTGAAACAAGGGTTTTCGCCCGCTGAATAGCCCAGTGCGGTTCAGCTTGCGCGCCACTTTTACGGGCAGATCGCAGCCGGTTGTAACGCGCCTGAAATAAGATAAGCTTCGCCTTCAATGGCCGGCTCGACCGGGCACGACAGGAGGGAATAGCCATGGAATGGGCAATCTTGCCGCTCAAGAAATATGCCGACTTCACCGGGCGCGCCCGGCGCAAGGAATTCTGGATGTATGTCCTGCTGAACATCGGCATCTTCATCGTCACCTCGATCCTCGATAGCCTGGCCGGCATGTCCGGCGCGGTCGGGGGCGTTTACGGGCCGATTACCGCCCTTGCCGCCCTGGCCCTGATAATCCCCTCGATCGCTGTCAGCGTCAGGCGGCTGCACGACACGGATCGATCGGGCTGGTGGATACTGATCGGGCTCGTGCCATTCATCGGCGGCCTCGTGCTGCTGGTGTTCTACATTCTCGAGGGCACGCGAGGCGCCAATCGTTTCGGTCCTGATCCGCTTGCGCTGGAAACGCCGGGCGTAGCCTGACTATCGGACGACCGGGGCCGTGCCCCGGCTGTCACCATGTCATTGGCACGGGCGCATAAAACGCGCATGAACGCGCCACGTCCAACGCACGGGGGGTGAAGCGGACCATGTTTGATACCCTGACGCTCGCACTTCTGGTCGTGGTGATCATATTATGGTCGCGCGTGAAACAGCTCGACCGGCGCATCGCCCTGATCGAGACCAGACCTGATCGGGCTACGCTTCCTTCCGAACCAATGCGGATGGCATCAGCGCCGGCAGAGGCGCCCGAAGAAAGGCAGTCGTCGCGGACCGTGACGATCGTCAACCGTCCCGTCGAACCCGCGCTGGTGGAAGCCCCCATCCCGGAAGCTCCAGCCGAGCCGCCATTGGCTGCCCCCCCGCCTCCCCTACCCGAGGCGACGCTGCCTCCCGCCCCGGCCAAGCGCCAACCCCGCACGATTGGATTCGAGGAGCTGTTCGGCTCCAAGCTGCCGATCTGGGGCGGCGGCATCACGCTTGCCGTGGCCGGGCTGCTCATCGTCAAATATTCGATCGATGCGGGATTGCTCTCCCCCGCCGTGCGTGTCGTGCTGGGATTGCTGTTCGCTGTGGCGCTGGTGGCGGGTGCGGAAGTTTCGCGGCGCTGGAAGCAAACCGCGATCGACCCGCGCATTGCGCAGGCATTGGCGGGCGCGGGCATCGCGACAGCCTATGCCTCGATCCTGATCGCGACCAATGTCTATGGCCTGATCGGACAAGGCGTCGGATTCGCTGGACTCGCGCTCACGACCGCCGCCGCGCTTGGGCTCGCATTGCGTTTCGGATCGCCGGCGGCGGTGCTCGGGCTGGTGGGCGGACTGGCCGCCCCTGCGCTGGTGGGCGAATCCACCGGCAACATCGCGCCGCTGACGGCCTATCTCGCGCTGGTGATCGGCGGGATTGCGGGCGTCGGCCGCAAGCAGCGCTGGATGTGGCTGACCGCGACGGCGCTGATCGGCGGCTTCGGCTGGGGGCTGCTGCTTGTCGCGTTCGAGGTGATGGACACGCGCAACTCCGCGTCGCTTGCCGCCTACGCGCTTCTGCTCGCGTTCGCGGTGCCGATGCTGTTGGGCGGCTTCGCGCGTGAGCGGCTGCTGAAGGCCGGCGCGGCGATCCTGGGCGCTGTGCAGATCGCGCTAATCGTCAAGCAGGGCGGCTTCGGGCCGCTTGCCTGGGGCTTTTACGGGCTGTTGTCGGTCGGCGCGATCATCCTGGCGCGGATTGATCGCAAACTGACGATCTTGCCGCCGGTCGCGCTGGGGATCGGGCTGGTCACAATGCTGTTCTGGCCGAACCCATCGGGGATGATGCTGGCGCTGGTGGCAAGCGGCGGCGTGCTGCTGTTCGCTGGATCGGCGCTCGCCGAGATCTGGACCGAGCGCGGCAGTCTGCGCCATCCGATCCAGGCGGCGGCGGCACTCGGCGGCATGCTGATCGCGTCCGCGATCATCGCGCCGACCGATCTGCTGACGAGCCGGCAGTGGAGCCTGCTCGCGCTGGCGTCCGCGCTGCCGCTCATCGGCTCGGCCATCCTTGGCGCGCGCACGACGTTGCCGCATCGCGATCCGCGCTTCCTCATTCTCGGAATCGGCGCAGCGGCGCTGGCGGCGATCGCCATGCCCGATCTGCTCGGCATGCGCGCCCTGCCCGCCGCCTATGCGCTGGGCGTTGCGGCGCTGATCGAACTGTGGCGGCGGCGGCCCGATCTCGACTATCGCGGCGCGATCGGAGTGCTGCTGTTCGCAAGCATCTCCGCCTTCGCCGAAAGCTTCGCCCGCTGGCTGGGCGGAAGCCTGATGACGTTGGCGGGCGAACCTTTGTTCGTGACTACATTGCCGACCCCCAAGCGCGCATTGCTGGACCTGATCCTGCCCGGCGCGATCCTGACGGTCGCGGCATGGCGGAGCGGCACGCTGATCCCGGCGACGCTATCGAAGGCGGCGTTCGCCGCCTGCGGACTGCTCGGGATCGCGGGGCTGTTCATCCTCTACAAGCAGGTCTTCGCAATCGATGGCGGCGGCGCGTTCAAGGATCGCGGCATGCTCGAGCGGGTGATCCTCGACCAGATCCTGTTCGCGATCGGCTGGGTGGCGCTGCGCTGGCGGGATCGCATGACCGGCCTGCGCGAGCTTGGGCTGGCGGTGACGGCAATTGCGGTCGGGCGCGTGCTGCTCTACAATGCGCTGCTCTACGATCCGCTGTGGCGGACGCAGCTGGTGGGCGCGGTGCCGCTCGCTAACCTGCTCGCGCCCGCCTTCCTGCTGCCTTTGTTCTGGATCTGGCAGGCAGCGCAGGTGGAACGCGATTGGGCGGATCGGCTCAAGCTGCCGATCATCGGCATCCAGATGCTGCTGATCTGTCTCTTCGTCGCGGCGAGCTTGCGGCAGCTGTTCCACGGATCGCTGCTCGCGGTGGGCGGGGTAAGCCAGACGGAGGATATCTGCCGTTCGCTCGCCGCCATTGCGCTGGCGATCGGCTTCCTGCGTTGGGGCATCTTCAAGCGCGAGCGGCCATGGCGGATCGCCTCGTTGATGCTGATGCTGGTAGCCGTCGGCAAGGTGTTCGTGGTCGACACCTCCGGGCTGGAAGGGTTGATGCGGATCGCCTCGTTTGTGGCGCTGGGATTGAGCCTGATCGGCATCGGTTGGCTCTACAGCCGGCATCTCAAGAGCGATGCGCCCGCCCCTTCGGAATCGGCACCCGTTTAAACCCGATGCGTTCAAAGCGGCATGCCTTCGAGCGTGATCCGTAATTTCGCCTATGATCCCGAGCGGCACAGTCTGGCTGTCGAGTTCGTCTCCGGACGGCGTTATCGCTACGATGGCGTCCCCAAGCGAACGGTGGAGGCCATGCGCGCCGCGCGATCCAAGGGACAATATTTCAACCGCCATATTCGGGACAAGTTCGCGACGACTGAGATCGAGTAGCGCCTGTGGCCCGATGGATGCTGAATCAAGTTCAGCATGACGAGAGGCTAAAGACGCAGCCGCTCCACTGCCCGCTCCCGACCGATCAACGGCAGCAGCGCGGCCATGTCCGGTCCGTGATCCAGCCCCGTCAGTGCCTGGCGCAGCGGCAGGAACAGCGCCTTGCCCTTGCGGCCGGTTCGCTCCTTCAAAGCCCCCGTCAACAGGTGCCAGGGATCGCTTGTCCACTCCATCGCCTCTGCGACCGTAGCGGCTTCGGCGAGATAGGCACGATCCTCTTCGGACAGCTCAGGCCGGTCGACCGGCCCTTCGACGATCGCCCACCACCCGGCCGCATCCGCAACGCGAGCAAGATTGGGGCGGATAGCCTCCCAGCCCGCCCGGTCGATCTTCGCCGGAAGACGATCGGCAACGGCGTCATAATCGAGCAGGTGGACAATCCGGCGGTTGAGCGCCTTCAACTCTTCCTCATCGAAGCGCGCGGGGGCGCGGCTAAAATGGGCGAAGTCGAAACCCGCGATCAGCGGCGCGGTGTCCGCAACCGGCTCGACCGGATCGCTGGTGCCAATGCGCGCCAGCAACGCCAGCAGAGCGATTGGCTCTAGCCCCTCCTCGCGGAAATGATCGCAACCAAGCGAGCCGAGCCGCTTGGAAAGCTTGCCTTCGCTGCCGGTCAGCAAGGCTTCGTGCGCGAATTCGGGCGGCGCCGCGCCCAGCGCCGCGAACATCTGCAGCTGAAGCCCGGTGTTGGTCACATGATCCTCGCCGCGCACGACCTGGGTCACGCCCATGTCGATATCGTCGATCACGCTCGGCAACATGTAGAGCCAACTTCCGTCGGCGCGGCGGATCACCGGATCGGACATGATCCTTGGATCGAGGTTCTGCTCGCCCCGGATCAGGTCGCGCCAATGGATAGGGCTGTCGTGGTCCAGCTTGAAGCGCCAGTGCGGGCGGACGCCTTGGGCTTCCAGGGCAGTTCGCTCCTCGGCGGCCAGCCTCAGCGCGGCACGATCGTAGATTGGCGGCAGACCCCGCCCGGCGAGGATCTTGCGCTTGAGATCAAGCTCCTCGGCGGTTTCGTAGCAGGGGTAGACCCGGCCAGCCGCGCGCAAGTCTTCAAAGCGCGATTCGTAAAGCGCGAACCGATCGGATTGACGGACCGAAGCATCAGGATCGAGGCCGAGCCAGGCAAGATCGGCGCGGATCGAGTCCGCGAACTCAGCCGTCGATCGTTCGAGATCGGTATCGTCCAGCCGCAACAGGAAGCGACCGCCATTTTTCCGCGCCCACAGCCAGTTGTGCAGCGCCGTGCGGATATTGCCGACGTGCAGCCGGCCAGTCGGCGAAGGCGCGAAGCGGGTGACAGTCATCGCGCAGCCTGTATCATTCTCGTACGCCGGGGCAAGCGCCCCTTCCCCCAACCGTCATCGCTCTTTAAGAGGACCCCGACGAACGGGGGACTCGCACAGACATGAAACTACTCGCCGGCAACTCCAACCTGCCGCTTGCCGAAGCCATTGCCGGCTATCTCGAACTTCCGCTGACCGAGGCGAGCGTCCGCCGTTTCGCCGATGAAGAAGTGTTTGTGGAAATTCATGAAAATGTACGCGGCGAGGATGTGTTCGTCATCCAGTCGACCGGCTTTCCCGCCAACGACAATCTGATGGAACTGCTGATCTGCATCGATGCGCTGAAACGCTCGTCGGCGCGGCGGATCACGGCGGTGGTGCCCTATTTCGGTTATGCGCGACAGGACCGGAAGCCGGGGCCGCGCACGCCGATCTCGGCCAAGCTCGTCGCCAACCTGATTACCGTCGCAGGCGCCGACCGCGTGCTGTCAGTCGATCTGCATGCCGGGCAGATTCAGGGGTTTTTCGATATCCCGACCGATAATCTCTATGCCGCGCCGGTGATGTCGGCGGACATTCAGGCGCGCTTCTCGGGCAAGAACCTGATGGTCGTGTCGCCCGACGTCGGGGGCGTGGTGCGCGCCCGTGCACTGGCCAAGCGGCTCGACAACGCCCCGCTGGCGATCGTCGACAAGCGCCGCGAACGGCCCGGCGAATCCGAGGTGATGAACATCATCGGCGATGTTTCGGGCCGCTTCTGTATCCTGGTCGACGACATCGTCGATTCGGCCGGAACACTGTGCAATGCCGCGGCAGCCTTGCTGGAGGCCGGCGCTGAAGAGGTGATCGCCTATGTCAGCCACGGCGTGCTGTCGGGCGGCGCGGTAGCCCGTGTCGAGGGGTCGGCACTGTCTGAACTGGTCATCACCGATTCAATCAATGCGACGGCCCCCGTTGCCGACGCCAAGAAGATCCGGCTGCTCACCATCGCGCCGCTGCTGGCCGAAGCGATCCGGCGCATCGCCGACGAAAGCTCGGTCTCCAGCCTATTCGACTGAAGCCTTTCGGGCTTAACCGTCGCCGGCGCGCTCGATATCCGCGCCGACGGCCTGCAGCTTGACCTCAAGCCGCTCATAGCCGCGATCGAGATGATAGACACGGTTGACCTGGGTTTCGCCCTCGGCCGCAAGGCCGGCAATCACGAGGCTCATCGACGCGCGCAGATCGGTTGCCATCACCGGCGCGCCGACCAGCCCGCCGACCCCGCGCACGACTGCGGTGCGGCCCCTGACCTGGATGTCGGCGCCCATGCGGGCAAGCTCGGGCACGTGCATGTAGCGATTCTCGAAAATCGTCTCGGTCAGCACGCTCGCGCCATCGGCCAGCGTCAGCATTGCCATGAACTGCGCCTGCATGTCGGTTGGAAAGCCGGGAAAGGGTGCGGTCGAAAGCGTCAGCGGCCCCAAGCGACCATTGGCGCGCACGCGGACGCCGCCTTCCTCCGGAATCACTTCGACACCCGCGTCAACCAGGCTCTGCAGGATCGCCGTCATGTCCTCGCTGTGCGCGCCCTCCAGCAGGATGTCGCCGCCCGTGATCGCCGCGGCGCAGGCATAGCTGCCCGCCTCGATACGGTCGGCCATCACGGCGTAGGTTGCGCCATGAAGACGCTCGCGGCCCTGGATGAGCAGCCGTTCCGTTCCGATGCCCTCGATCTGGGCGCCCATTGCGACGAGGCAGCGGGCGAGGTCGGTGATCTCCGGCTCGCGCGCCGCATTTTCGAGGACGCTCTCGCCCCGCGCGAGCACGGCCGCCATCAACGCATTCTCGGTCGCGCCGACCGAAACGAACGGAAAGACCACGCGGCCGCCGGGCAGGCCGTTCGGGGCTTTCGCCCGCACATAGCCGGCTGTCAGCTCAATCTCGGCGCCGAGCGATTCGAGCGCCTTCAGGTGGAGATCGATGGGGCGGTTGCCGATGGCGCAGCCGCCGGGCAGCGACACGGTCGCCTCGCCCGCCCGCGCAACCAGCGGCCCAAGCACGAGGATGGAGGCGCGCATCTTGCGCACCATGTCATAGGGCGCGGTCGTGGAAGACAGGGTATCGGCGCGCATCGTGATCACGCGGCGAAAATCCTGGCCCCGCGCGCCCTCGATCATCGTCGACACGCCAAGCTCGTTCAAAAGATGCCCGAAGCTGTCGACGTCCGCGAGGCGCGGGAGATTACGGAGCGTCAGCGGCTCGTCCGTTAACAATGCGCAGGGAAGCAGGGTGAGCGCGGCGTTTTTCGCGCCGGATATCGGTATGGCGCCGGCGAGCCGCTGCCCGCCACGGATGAGGATTCGGTCCATTGTGGGCTTCTATCGATTTGTCCCGAAGGTGCAAACTCAAGGCATAAAGAATTTTCGGCGCCGAAACGAATTATCTCCACACCTTGATCGTTGTTAGCGCCAAGACGATTAGGTTTATCTAAGTGATTGCTGTAACGGGGCTTAATTCGATTTTTGGGGGGAGCGTGACGGACAGTTGCCTGGTGGAACGTCTCGGGCATTATCTGAAGCTCACGAGCCTAGAGCAATCCGCTCTGGGGGCCTTGGAGGGTACAGAGCGCGTCTATCGGCGCGGCGCATTGGTTCGGCGCGAGCATGATCGTGCGCATGAGCTTTATATCATCAATTCCGGCTGGCTGCTGAGCTTCGTACTGCTGGATGACGGCAGCCGTCAGATTCTACGGATTCATTTACCCGGAGACATGGTCGGCCTTTCGTGCGCGGCGTTCAGTAAAGCCACCGAATCGCTCGTCGCGCTGACCGATGTTAAGCTTGTGTCGGTCGAAAAATCCTCGCTCAACAAGCTGTTCGTGGAGCATCCGCGCATGGGCGCGCTGCTGTTCCTGATCGCACAGGCTGAAAAAGTGTCCTTGAGCGATCGGCTTGCTTCGCTCGGGCGCACCTCCGCCAAGGCGCGGGTTGCCGCGCTGATTCTGGACACTGTTTCCCGGTTGAGGGTGATGAACGCCGAGCTGGGGGACAGCATCGCCTTCCCGCTGACCCAGGAAGAAATCGGCGACGCAACCGGCCTGACCGCGGTGCACGTCAACCGCATGATTCGCGCGTTGGTGGAGGAAGGCCTGATCTCGCGCCAGGCCAACCAGTTGACCATCCTGAACGAGGAGCGACTGGCGGAAGTGGCGAACTACGTCAATCGTTACGCGGCGCTGGACACTGACTGGCTGCCGCCGTCGCGCATGGACGCCTGATCGGGCGTCACGCCTTTTCAAGCGTGCACTGGAGCGGATGCTGGTTCTGCCGCGCGAAGTCCATTACCTGGCTGACCTTGCTCTCGGCCACTTCATAGCTGAATACCCCGCACACGCCGACGCCGCGCTGATGGACATGAAGCATCACGCGAGTCGCGTCTTCCAAGCTCATCCTGAAAAAGCGCTGCAGGCAAAGCACGACGAACTCCATTGGCGTATAATCGTCGTTGAGCATCAGCACCTTATAAGGGGACGGCTTCTTCGTCCGCGTGCGCGTGCGCGTGGCCACGCCGACGCCGTTGCCGTTGTCGGCGTCACGATTGCCCGCCATGCGGATCCGGTGAAGTTCGATGTCGCAATCCATAGGTGTCAGAAATCTCCGCCCGCCAGAATATGGTATAGCAGGCGACGAGGGCAAGGGGATGTGCGCCCGATTCATCGCCGGCACGGCCAATAACGAAAACGGCCGCCCCCCTTTCGGGAGACGGCCGCCTTAGCGAAGCCGTGTTAACGGATTCAGAAACCCGATGCGGACTTGATCTTCTCGCTCGCCACCGCATAGCGGCTAGACAGCGGCTGGAACACGTCGCCCATCATCTTGGTGATGGTCTCGCTGACCTTCGACAGCTCGGCGACCGTTGAATCGAACGAGGTCTTGGCAAATTCGCCGTTGAGCTGGATCAGCTCGGCGGGCGACTTGACGGCGCTGTAGCGCTTCATCGTGGCGGTCGCGGTCTCGAAGCTCTTCTTGCTGTAGTCGGCTGCTTCCTGAGCGAGCGCCTCGGCATTCTTCGCGGCGATCTTGGCGGATTCGGCGAGGGCTTCGAGATTGCCCTTGGTGAGGTCAGCGAATTCCTCGCTGAGCTTGGTGCTCTTCTCGAACGCGGTCTTGGCGCGGTCGCTCATGTCAGTGAACATGGTCTTGATCTTCTCGGGTGCTGCGGTTGCCATTTCGGGCTTTCCTTTCGATGGAAATGAAGGGGTAATCTCTTCGGGCAGGGCTTTGACCGCCGCCGATGTCGCGGTTGCGACCTTTTCGGCGGTGACCTTGGCGGCGGTTTCAACGGTCTCGACAGCCTTCACGACGGGAGCTGCCACGGCGGCAGGCACGGGATCGGGCGTGGCGACCGGCGCCGGAGGCGCCGGGGGAGCGGCGACAGGCTTGGCCTTGACGGCGACAGGCGCTGCTTCCGCAACCTTCGAAACGGGCTTGGGCGCGGGTTCAGCCACGGCCTTGACCGACTCGACGGGTGTCTTCTTGGGGCGCGGCGCGAGCCGCGTTACACGTGGGCCGCGAGGTTTACTCGCGCCAGTAGTGGTCGTCTTGCGTGCCATTGGATAATCCTACCCCATGTTGCGACGCACAATAGCAAAAGAATGTGACGCTTGCAAGCACATATTTGTGCAGTGCAGCATAAAGTCAGATCAATGAGTTAGCGTGTGCGAACGTAGCGGCCAGGCGCATCTTCCAGCGCTTTCCGCTTTCCCTTCCCGGGGATTCGCGCCCCCTTCACAGGCACTGTGTCGCGGCAATGCGACTCGATCCATTCACGCCAGTCGGGCCACCAGCTTCCAGCGGTTTCTTTCGCACCCGCAATGAAGGCATCGAGCGAATGCGCTTCCTGATCGTTGGTCCAATATTGATATTTGCCGGACGAGGGCGGATTGACCACGCCCGCGATGTGGCCGGACCCGGCGAGTATGAAGCGCTTCGGACCGCGCAGATGGTTGGTGAGTTTCCATACGCTGGCCGCGGGCGCGATATGATCCTCGCGCCCCGCCTGGATATAGGCCGGCGTCTTTATCCGCGTGAGATCGATCGGCACGTCCGCGATCCGGAGCGCATCGGGTTCGATCAGCTTGTTGTCGCGATAGAGGTCGCGCAGATAGGAGCTGTGCCATTTCGCCGGCAGGTTGGTGGTGTCTCCGTTCCAGTAGAGCAGATCGAACGCGGGATAATCGGCGCCCATCAGGTAATTGTTGACAACATAATTCCAGATCAGGTCGCGGCCGCGCAACAGATTGAAAGTCAACGCCATATAGCGTCCGTCGAGGAAGCCCGTTTCCGCCGACAGAGAGTCGATCGCCTTCAGCATCTGATCGTCGATGAGCAGCGTAAGGTCGCCTGCCCGCGAAAAATCGACCTGGGCGGTGAAGAAGGTGGCGCTCGCCACCTTGCTCTCCTCCCCGCGCGCGGCCAGCCAGGCGAGCGCCATCGACAGCGCCGTGCCCGCCACGCAATAGCCGATGGTGTGCACCGCCGGCACGTCAAGCAGATCGCGGACGGTGTCGATCGCGTCGATCAGGCCGCCCACGACATAATCGTCCATCGTGACATCGACCATCGTCGCGTCGGCCGACTTCCAGGAAACGACGAACACGGTTATCCCCTGCTCCACCGCCCAGCGGATGAAGCTGTTCCGGGGATTGAGGTCGAGGATGTAGAAGCGATTGATCCACGGCGGGAAAATCACCAACGGGATCGCATTCACCCGATCGGTCACGGGCGTATACTGGATCAGCTGATAGAGCGGGGTTTCGTGGATGACCTTGCCCGACGTGGCGGCGATATTCTCGCCCAGCGTGAAGGCCGAGACGTCGGTATGGGTCAGCTGCCCCTTGCGGATGTCGTCGAGCATGCGCTTCAGCCCGAGCAACAGGTTCTCGCCATGGGTCGCGATCGTTTTTTCGATCACCTGGGGATTGGTGAAGGCGAAGTTGGAGGGCGACAACGCATCCACGAACATCCGCGTTGCAAAGCGGATTTGCTCGCGCTGCTTGGGATCCACGCCCTCAAGCGTATCGACGCTGTTGAGCAGTAAATCCGAAAGCATCACATAGCTTTGCCGGATCAGATCGAACAGCGGATGCGTCCGCCATTCGGGCGCCGCGAAGCGGCGGTCCTTGTCCGCTGGCGAGGCCTGCGTGGGCTCCTCGCCCTTGGCCGGCAGGAAGTGCTGCCAGAGCTTGAGCCCGTCCGACCAGAAATCGGCCTGCAAGCGTGCGAACTTTTCGGTCTCGCTGGACCATGACGGCATGGCGCCGATCGCGGGAAGGGTAAACCCACCCTGCGCCGCATCTGCATTGCTCAGCGATTCAGCAGCATATTCGACCAGCATCTGCTGCGCGCGGCCAAGCACGCTGGTCCAATGCTGCATTTCCTCAAGCGTCGCGACAGGGGCTTTCAGCAGGTCGGGATCCTGATCCATGGTCGTCGCGATATCACCCTCTCAGTATTTAAGCCTGCCCACTGCCATTACGCACCAATAACGCCTATAGGTGCAAGCTGGCTTTTTGACGGGCAGTGGCCGCGCCCATTCGTAGAGGGAACAATGTCCGAAGAATTTTACCGCATCAAGCGTCTGCCGCCTTACGTAATCGCCGAAGTGAATGCGATGCGGGCAGCGGCACGCGCGGCGGGCGAGGACATTATCGACCTCGGCATGGGAAACCCCGATCTGCCGCCGCCCCAGCATGTCATCGACAAGCTGTGCGAAGTGGCCCGCAAGCCGGACGCGCACGGCTATTCGGCGTCCAAGGGCATACCCGGCCTGCGTCGCGCGCAGGCGAATTACTATGGCCGCCGCTTCGGGGTGGAGGTCGATCCCGAGACCGAAGTCGTCGTGACGATGGGATCGAAGGAGGGGCTGTCGAGCCTAGCCACCGCGATCACCGCGCCGGGCGATGTCGTGCTCGCGCCGAACCCGAGCTATCCGATCCACACTTTCGGCTTCATCATCGCCGGCGCCACGATCCGCTCAGTGCCGACGACGCCGGACGAGAATTACTGGCGCGCGCTTGATCGGGCGATGGCCTTCACCGTGCCGAAGCCGTCGATCCTCGTCGTGGGCTATCCATCCAATCCAACCGCCGAGGTAGTCGATCTCGCCTTTTACGAGCGGCTGGTGGCGTGGGCGAAGGAGCATGAGGTCTGGGTTCTGTCCGATCTGGCTTATTCCGAGCTTTACTATGACGGCCAGCCGACGCCTTCGATCCTGCAGGTGCCGGGCGCAAAGGACGTCGCGATCGAATTCACCAGCATGTCGAAGACGTACAGCATGGCGGGCTGGCGTATGGGCTTTGCGGTCGGCAACAGGAAGCTGATCGCCGCGCTGACGCGGGTGAAATCCTATCTCGATTATGGCGCGTTCACCCCGATCCAGGCAGCCGCCGTCGCCGCGATCAACGGCTCGCAGGATATCGTCGAGGCCAATCGCCAGCTCTACAAGAAACGCCGCGACGTGCTCGTCGAAAGCTTCGGCCGTGCCGGCTGGGAAGTCCCGCCGTCGCGCGCCAGCATGTTCTGCTGGGCGCCCTTGCCGCCGGCGCTGGCGCATATCGGCAGCCTCGAATTCTCGAAACAGTTGCTGACCCATGCGGGCGTCGCGGTCGCGCCGGGCGTCGGCTATGGCGAGGACGGCGAAGGCTTCGTGCGGATCGCAATGGTCGAGAACGAGCACCGCATCCGCCAGGCGGCGCGCAACGTGAAGCGCTACCTGCAGAGCATGGGGGTCAATGTCCCCACGCAGGTCAAGGCGGGCTAGTCCCACCATTCGATGACACGTCATGCTGAACTTGATTCAGCATCTATTGCCGCGACGTTGCGCCTGCGGCTCGATGGATGCTGAATCAAGTTCAGCATGACGACTAAGGAGTGGCTGTGCCCATTCTCCCCGACGTCCTCCCGTCCGGCTTGCGTCTCGTCGTGTGCGGCACCGCGCCCGGCACGCGATCGGCAAAGGATCAGGCCTATTACGCCCACCCGCAAAACCAGTTCTGGGGTGTGATGCATCGCGGCGGGGTGACGCCGCATCGCTTGTCTCCGAAAGATTATCCGCAGCTGCCCCGCTATGGCGTCGGCCTGACCGACATCTGCAAACATGCCTTCGGCGCCGACAGCGCCATGACTCGCAACGATTTCGATCCCGAAGGGCTGGCCGATCGCATCACGGCCGCCGCGCCCGGCATCATGGTCTTCAACGGCAAGTTCTCCGCCAAACATTATCTCCGACGGCCACAGGTGCCCTATGGCCTGTTGCCCGAGACTATCGGCGCTACCCGCCTCTACGTCGCCCCCTCAACATCGCCGCTCGCCCGACGCTATTGGGACGAGACAATCTGGATGGACCTGTTCCGGCGCGCGGGCTTCACCCCGCGCTAAAGAGCCTTCTCCCGCAAGCGGGAGAAGGCTTCGGGTGCACCGCCATACAGCGGAACCGTAACGACCGCCTACGCGTCTCCCCATCATATGCTTGCCCATCCACCGATCTTGGGACACTGTCCGCCGCGATGAACGGGGCCGACTTCACGATCGACGAGCAAGGCGATGCGCCCGTGCTGCGCTTCACCGGCGCGCTGACGCTCGCCGAGGCGAGCGCGCTCGGATCACGCCTCGACACCCTCGACCGCCAGCCCGCCCGCATTGATCTTTCTGGCGTCGAGCGCATCGACACGATCGGCGCCTGGCTGGTCCATCGTTTGACGCGCGATAGCGGGGCCGACATCGAGGGCGCCAACGAAGACGCAAAGCGTCTGCTGGAGCAGGTCTCAGCCGCCGACCAGCCGCTCAAGATTCGGCCCGATCGCACCCCACCCTTTATCCGCGTGCTGGATGAGATGGGCACGGCCACGATTATGGCAGGCCGCACACTGCTGGGATTGCTTGGTTTTTTCGGCGCGGTCGTGCTTTCGAGCTGGGCGCTGATCCGTCATCCGCGTCGTTTTCGCATCAATTCGGTCGTCCGCCAGTTCGAAGTGGTGGGCGTCAAGGCGCTCGCGATCATTGGCCTGATGAGCTTCCTGATCGGCATCGTCATCGGCCAGCAGGGCGCCGTCCAGCTCCGCCAGTTCGGCGCGGAGGTCTTCACGATCAACCTGATCGGGCGGATCACGCTGCGCGAGCTTGGCGTGCTGATGACCGCGATCATGGTCGCTGGCCGCTCGGGTTCCGCGTTCGCCGCGCAGATCGGCTCGATGAAACTCGCCGAAGAAGTCGACGCGATGCGCACGATCGGCGTCTCCCCAATGGAGGCTCTGGTGATGCCCCGCGTACTTGCCGCCGTGGTGATGATGCCGCTGCTGGGCTTCTACGCCTCGCTTGTCGCCATGATCGGCGGCGGCATCTTCTGCTGGATCAGCCTCGATATCCCGCCCGTCACCTTCATCCAGCGCATCCGCGAGGTGGTGCCCATGACCGATCTCTGGATCGGCCTGATCAAGGCCCCGGTGTTCGGCCTCATCATCGCGATGGCGGGCTGCTTCCAGGGCATGCAGGTCGAGGGCAATGCCGAGGAGGTCGGCCTGCGCACCACCGCGTCGGTCGTGCAAGCGATCTTCCTCGTGATCGTGCTCGACGCGGCATTTGCGGTGTTCTTCACCTCGATCGGATGGGTGTGATGGCTGACGATCCCATCATCTGCGTGCGCGGCCTCGTGAACCGCTTCGGCGATCAGCTTGTCCATGACGGGCTCGATCTCGATGTCCGGCGCGGCGAGATCCTCGGCGTGGTCGGCGGATCGGGCACTGGCAAGTCCGTGCTGATGCGCAGCATCGTCGGCCTGCAGCACCCCGAGGCAGGCAGCGTCGAGGTGTTCGGCGAACCCATGATCGGCCGCGACGAGGATGAGGCCAAGTCCGTCCGCAAGCGCTGGGGCATCGCCTTTCAGGGCGGCGCGCTCTTCTCCACCCTCACCGTCGCCGAGAATGTTCAGGTGCCGATCCGCGAATATTACCCCAGGATCGATCCCGTGCTGCTCGACGAGATCGCCTCCTACAAGGTCGCCATGGCCGGGCTGCCCGTCGAGGCCGGGCCGAAATATCCGTCCGAACTTTCCGGCGGCATGAAGAAGCGCGCCGGCCTCGCCCGCGCGCTTGCGCTCGATCCCGAGCTTGTGTTCCTCGACGAGCCGACCGCCGGGCTCGATCCGATCGGCGCGGCCAACTTCGACATGCTGCTGCGCGAACTCAAGGAAACGCTCGACCTCACCGTCTTCCTGATTACCCATGATCTCGATACGCTCTATGCGATCTGCGACCGGGTTGCGGTGCTCGCCGATCGCAAGGTAATCGCAGTCGGAACGATCCCGGAACTATTGGCGTTGGACCATGCGTGGATAGAAGAATATTTCAAGGGCCCAAGGGGACGCGTCGCGGCGGATGCCGCGGAGCGCAACGCCAAAGCCGAACAGGGGGCGTGACGGGCTGATGGAAAATCGTTCGAACCATATCCTCGTCGGCGGCGTCGTGCTTGCGCTCACGATCGTGGCGCTGATCTTCATCGTCTGGCTGAGCGGCTTCAGCAACAAGAGCGGGCGGCAATACGACATCTTCTTCAAGCAATCGGTGGACGGGCTGGCCAAGGGATCGTCGGTCACCTTCGCGGGCGTGCCGGTCGGCAATGTCGACGATATCGTCCTGATGCCCCGGAATCCCGAGTTCGTCCGGGTGCGCATCGCGGTGAAGGATGAGGTGCCGATCCTGCAAGGCACCACCGCGACCATCGCCAGCGTGGGCTTCACCGGCGTATCGCAGATCAACCTCGACGGCGCCATGAAAGGCGCGCCGCCGATCGAGGAGGCCGGACCTGAAGGCGTGCCGGTGATCCCGACCAAACCGGGTGCGCTCGGCGAATTACTCAACAGCGCGCCGAAGCTGCTCGAACGCATTACGACGCTGACCGAACGGCTGACCGAGCTGCTCAACGACAAGAACCAGGCATCGATCACCGGTATCCTTGCCAATGTCGATAAGCTCAGCAAGGCGCTCGCGGATCGCGGACCGGAGATCGCCCAGACGCTGGCCGAAACGCGCGTCGCCGTAAAGCAGGCGGGCGACGCGGCGCAGAAGATCGGCGCGCTGGCCGAAACCACCAACGGCATGATGAACTCCGACGTCAAGCCCGCGATGCAGAACCTGAACAAGGCGGTCGCCTCCGCGCAGCGGAGCATGGACACGCTCGATCAGGTGCTGACCGACGCCAAGCCAGGCGTGAAAAGCTTCTCGACCCAGACCATTCCGGAGGTCAGCCAGCTCGTCAGCGACCTGACCGAAATGAGCCGCGCGCTGACCGCCGTCGCCAACCGCCTTAATTCGGGCGGCGCGGGCGCTGTGCTCGGCGGCGGCAAGCTCCCCGAATATAAGCCGAGGAATTGAGATGAAACGCTTTCTTGCCTTGGCCCTTCTGACGCCCCTCGCCGCCTGCGTAAGCTTCGGCGAAAAGCCGCCATCGTCGCTGATGACGCTCACCGCGACCGAGCAGCTTCCCGCCGGTCCGGCCAAGCCGCTCACCAGCGACAACAGCATCATCGTCTATCCGCCGACAAGCGCGCAGATGCTGGCAAACGATCATCTCGCTGTGCGCACTGGCGGCACCGGCATCTCCTACCTCAAGGACGCGCGCTGGTCCGAACCGCCATCGCGGCTGTTCGCCGACCTGCTTTCCGACACGATCGCGGCACGCACCGATCGGGTCGTGATGGACCGCCGCCAATATGCGCTGGCCCCCGGCGCACGACTGAGCGGCAAGCTGGAGGCGTTCGAGCTACTCGGCGGGCGCGGCGAAGTCGTGGTGATCTACGACGCCGTACTGGTGCCGGGCGAAGGCAAACCGCCCGTCAGCCGCCGCTTCGAGGCGCGGGCCAGGACGGTGAGCGAGAAGCCGGGTCCGGTGGGACAGGCGCTCAACGAAGCCGCCAATCAGGTGGCGGTGGCGGTGGCCGATTGGGTAAAGGCGGGCGGGACGACGGGCTAGCCCTTTCGTCATGCCAGCGGAGGCTGGCATCCATGTCTCTTACCCCTGCACCACAGCGCAAATTGAGAGAAACATGGACCCCCGCCTACGCTGAGGCGAAAAGATAAGCAACTCACCGCACCACCGCCTTCGCCGCCCTGCTCGCCAATCGCTCAAGCGCCGCCCCATGGATCGCAGGGGTCGTCGCCAATATCCCGAACGCGTCGCCCCTGGTGGAATTGTACCGCAGTGTCCCGCCCAGTACGTCCGTCACCGTCGCGCCCGCTTCCTGCGCGATCAGGGCGGCGGCGGCGATGTCCCATTCCTTGCCCCAGCGCATCGCGGCGAGGAGGTCGGCTTGTCCCGCCGCCACCATTGCGATGCGCAGCGCGATCGAGTTGGGTTTTTCGACCGCAACCAGATCCTTGTCCGCCCGCGGCAGGATGTCGGCGGGCACGCGCGCGCCGGCAAGCGTGGGATGATCGCTGACGCTGATCGGCATTCCGTTGCGGGTCGCCCCGCTCCCCGCGAACGCGCGCCAATGCTCACCCCGCGCGGGCGCATCGAGCACGCCCAGCAACGGCCGCCCGCCCTCGGCGAGCGCAATCGAGACCGCCCAGCCCGCCCGTCCGCGCAGGAAATCGCGCGTGCCGTCGATCGGATCGACCACCCAAACGCGTGTGCGCATCAGGCGCTCGGCATCGTCGGCGGTTTCCTCGGAAAGCCAGCCGGCCTCGGGATCGAGCGCCATCAGGCGCTCCTTGAGCATCGCATCGGCGGCGAGATCGACATCGCACACCGGATGGCCCGGCACCTTTTCCCATTGATGGAACTCGCCCTGCCAGCGGCTGTGGACCATCGCGCCGACCTCAGCGGCGATGGCGCTTACCGCGTCGAGGAGGCCATCAGGCACCCGCCACCGTCATGCCGTCGACCCGCAGCGTCGGCACATCGACCGCGCGGCGATATTCGAGATCGTCGGCGGGCGTGAGATTGAGGAACATGTCCTTCAGATTGCTGGCGATGGTGATTTCGCTGACCGGCTCGGCGATCTTGCCGTCGCGGATCGCGAAGCCCGACGCGCCCCGGCTGTAATCGCCGGTGATGCCGTTGACGCCCTGCCCGATCAGTTCGGTGACATAGACCCCCAATTTGATATCCGACATCAGCGCCTCCGGGGAGACAACACCCGGCTGCATGAACAGGTTCGTCGCGCCAGCGCCCGGTGGCCCGCCGACGCCCCGGTTGGCGTGGCCGGTCGGCTGCAGGCCCAGCTGCCGCGCCGAGGCCGAGTCCAGCAACCATGTCGTCAGCACGCCGTCGGCGATGATGTCGATCGGGGCGGTGGGGAGACCCTCGCCGTCGAAAGGACGCGAGCGCAGGCCGCGCGGGCGCAGCGGATCGTCGCGCACGGTGATTCCGGCCGCGAAGATGCGCTCCCCCAGCCTGTCGAGCAGGAAGCTGGTGCGCCGCGCGACCGACGATCCGGTGATCGCGCCGATCAGATGGCCGAGCAGGCTTGATCCGACGCGCGGATCGAAGATGATCGGCATCGGGCCGGACGAAAGCTTGCCGGGATTGAGCCGGGCAACCGCGCGCTCGCCGGCGCGCTTGCCGATGATCGAAGCGGGCTCCAGATCGCTCCAGTGGCGCGCGCTGTGATAGGCGTAATCGCGCTGCATCGCGCCGCCTTCGCCGCCGATGACGCTGGCCGAATTGCCGTAGCCGCTGGTGGAATAGGCCTGCGCGAAGCCGTGCGAGGTGGCCAGCGCGATCATCGAGCGCCCGGCCGATGCGCCCGCGCCCTCGCTGTTGGTGACGCCATCGACGGCGCGGGCGGCAAACTCGGCCTCGGTTGCCCGATCGCGGAGTTGCTGCGGAGAAGGATTATATCCGTCGTCGCCATCGACGGCAGGGGGCGTGCCCTTGAACAGCCGATCCTCGGGCGCGAGACCCGACCATGGATCTTCCGGCGCCTCGCGGGCCATGGCGACGGCGCGTTCAACGAGAGCGGACAGCGCATCGGACGACAGATCGGACGATGAAACACTGGCCGATCGCGTCCCGACGAACACCCGGAGACCAATCTCCTCGCCCTCCGACCGCTCGACATCCTCAAGCGCGCCAAGGCGGATCTGCACCTGGGTCGATGCATCGCCGACATAAATGGCGTCGGCGGCATCGGCCCCGGCGCGCTTCGCGGCGGCAATGAGATCGGCAACCTGGGATCGGGCTATTTCGGCGCTCAGCATCCAAGCGACTTAGGGACGCGATGGCGGAAGGTCAAAGGCTGTCATGCAGATAAAGCCCCTCCCCTGAAGAGGAGGGGGCTTATGCATCACGCCGTCGATCCCACGACCAGACAGGCAAGGAACATCAGCAGCCCGGCAAAGCGGTTGGAGCGGAAACGGCGGAGGGCATCCTCCCCGCTGTCCGTCCTCAACCCGAAAGCCTGCCAGCCGAGATGGCATCCAAGCGGAATCAGCGCCGCCAGCGCCAATAGCTGCGGTCGGATCGACCAGAATGCCAACGCCCAAAGGACGAACGCCGTGATATAGAACAGGGTCACGCCGAACCGGACATGGCCGCCCAGCGCGCGGGCGGAGCTTTTCACGCCGGCCAGCGCATCATCCTCGACATCCTGCAAAGCGTAGATCGTGTCGTATCCCAGCACCCAGAAAAAGGCGCCCGCGTACAGCAGCAAGCCGGTGCGATCGATCCCGCCGGTCGTCTCCGCCCAGCCGACCAGCGCCGCCCAGGTGAAGACCAGACCGAGCCACGCCTGCGGCCACCAGGTGATCCGCTTCATGAAGGGATAGGCCGCGACCAACGCGAGGCTGCCCAAGGCAATGAGCTGTGCGATCGGGCGGAGCTGGAGCAGGACGATCAGCCCGATCAGGCACAGGACAATCAACCAGCCCCACGCCAGCCGCATGGAAATCCGACCACTCGCAATGGGCCGCGCGGCGGTGCGCGCCACTCGCGCATCGAGATCGCGGTCGACGATATCGTTGTAGACGCACCCCGCTCCGCGCATCGCGACCGATCCGAGCGCGAGCCAGAGGATCAGATCCCAGCGCGCCGCCCCCTGCCCCGCCAGCGCGACCGCCCACGCGCCGGGCCAGAACAATAGCCACGCTCCAATCGGCCGATCGAAACGGGCCAGCTGGATCAGATCGCGGACGCGCCCCGGCAGGCGCGCGAGCACGCTTCTGCCTTCGGTATCGGGAACAATCTGATCGCCGGTCATGATGCGGCCTTAAGCGGATTGATCCGCACCCGCGAGGGCAAATCGCCCGGTCTCAGGCGGCCTCGCTCATATGATAAAGCCGATCGATCTGATCGGCAGGCACCGGCGGGCTGAGCAGATAGCCTTGCGTTTCGCCGCAGCCCATGGCGATCAGACGGCGGAGTTGATCCTCAGTCTCGACGCCCTCCGCAATCACTCGCAGCTTCAGCGCACGCGCGAGTTTGACGATCGCCATGACGACCGCCTCCGATCCACGCTCCACCCCCAGGTTAATGACGAAGGACCGATCGATCTTGATCTTGTCGATCGGATATTGCTGCAGATAGCTGAGGCTCGAATAGCCGGTGCCAAAATCATCGAGCGCGATCGAGAAGCCCATGCGCCGGACGTTCGCCAACGTCTCGTGCGTAACCGGATCGTCGCCCAGCAACAGCCCTTCGGTTATCTCCAGCTCGAAATCGCTCGGACGCACGTTCAGCTCTTCGACCAGAGCCTTGAGTTTCGGCAGGAAGTCCTTCAGCCGCAGCTGGGTAGCGGACACGTTGATCGCCACCGTCAGCCCAGGCCAGCGGCGGCTATCCTCGAAGGCGCGGCGCAGAGTGAACATGCCGAGTTCGGCGATCAGCCCGCATTCCTCGGCGATCGGCACGAAAAAGCCGGGTGAGGTGTCGCCCCGCTCTGGATGATGCCAGCGGACCAGGGCTTCGACGCCACTCATCATGCCGCGCCGGTCGGACTGCGGCTGATAGGCCATATAGAGATCGCCCGCGACGAGCGCCTTCCGCAGATCATCTTCCATCGTGCGGCGAAAGCGGATCGCGGCATCCATTTCCGGCTCGAAGAAACGATACTGGTTACGGCCGCCCTGCTTAGCGCGATAGAGCGCCAGATCGGCATGCCGAACGGCTTCGATCGGCTCCATTGCCGCTTCAGTGACCAATGTTGTGCCGACCGAACATCCCGAGAAAATCTGCCCGCTCGAAAGATCGAACGGTTCGGCGGCCGCCTTGACAAGGCGCGCCGCCAGCCGAGCCGCCCGTCGCGGCGTCGCCTCGACCTGGACGATCGCGAACTCGTCCCCGGACAGCCGCGCCACCGTATCGCCACGGCGACAGATGCTCACCATCCGCTGGGCGGCGCCGCGGATCAGCTCATCGCCGATTTGATGCCCGAACGTGTCGTTGATGTCCTTGAACCGATCGAGATCGATGCAATGCACCGCGACGGACTGGCCAGAACGGCGCGCCTGATCGATCGCGGCAGAGAGACGGTCGAAGAACATCACCCGATTGGGCAGGCCGGTAAGGTGATCGTGATAGGCAAGGTGCGATGCCCGCGCCTCGCTTGCGATCAGATTCTGCGCGACGCGCCAACTCCGGCGGTGCAGGATCAACGCAATTCCGATGAACACGCTGACGAATGCGAACATCGGTACAGCAAGATTACGCAGCAACATCGCCCCGGGGCGCTGCGATTGCCAGTCGAGCGTCGCCACCAGCGAACCGGCATCGCTTAAAAGAGGGATATAGGCCCCGGAGGGCTCCCAGCCGCTACCGATCTTGTGAAGATGCAGGTTGTCCAGCATGTAGCGCCGGCCGAATGCGGCAAGGAAATCCTTCCCGATTTCCATCCCCGTGACGACGATCGGCGCCTTCGGCCCCTTGATCCGGGCCGTGCCGAAATCCGGCTGCACCAATGTTGCGGTGAAGATGTAAGGCACGCCGTCAACCAGAGCGATAGTATCGGATTGAATCGAGTCGTTGAGCGGCGTCACCGCGGTGCCCGCGCGGTTCCGCTGCGCTTCGGCAGCGCGGACTTTAGCGATCGCGGCCTGAACCTTGGGCTGGACTGGCTGGAAGGTGGCGATGGGCGCCTCCCGGCCGCCGCTTGACGCAACCAACGGACGGTCCTCGGCATCCAGTACGAAGCTCTTTGCGATGCCCTGCGTATCGTAGAAGAAACGGCCTATGTTATCGCGCGCCCAAGCGCGGTCGAAATGGTTTTCGAGATGGCGGACGGCCTCGTCCCATGAAAGTTGGGCCGAAAGGCTCCTGGCAATTTCCAGCCTTTTGCCCGCCATGCCGTGAAACACCACGGTCTGCTCGCGTGTTCGCGACAGATTGTCGACGATGGCGGACACGAAGAAGCATCCCCCAAGCAGCAGGGCCAGCGCTATAACGCCAACAGCCGCCAATGGCGCGAAAAGCGCCCCCCGATTGAATCCCCGCAGCATGCGCCACTCCCTGCCCGGCATGTCATCTGCCAGAGGAAGTTTAAAAGCTCGTCAACGGCGAACGTGTATCAAGTATTTAAAATTACCCGACGCAATTGCTACAGATAAATTTATGAATTTATGACGAAAATCTATCACACGAGAAAATGACCTCCGTACTGTTACGTAGGCGATCTTGACGTTTATCCTGCTGTCTTCAGCGCCTGATCCAGATCGGCAAGGATATCGTCGATATGCTCAAGCCCGATCGAGAGGCGGACATAGCCTTCCGACACGCCGGTCGCGAGCTGCTCCTCCGGGGAAAGCTGCGAGTGGGTGGTCGAGGCCGGGTGGATCGCTAGGCTGCGCGCGTCGCCGATGTTCGCGACATGATAGAACAGCTTGAGCGAGTCGATGAACTTACGGCCCGCATCCCTGCCCCCGGCCAGTTCGAAACCGACCAGCCCCCCAAGCCCGCCGGACAGATAATGGTCGGCGCGCTCGCGCTGGACGCCGGTCTGGAGCGCGGGGTGGATCACCTTGGTCACGCCCGCACGCCCTTTAAGGAAATCGACCACCTTCAGTGCATTCTCGCAATGGCGCGGCATGCGCAGCGGGAGCGTCTCAAGCCCCTGCAGGATCTGGAAGGCGTTGAAGGGCGAGAGCGCCGAGCCGAGATCCCGCAGCAACACGGTGCGGGCGCGCAGGATATAGGCGATCGGGCCGAGCGGCTTCGCCGCCTGCGCCCAGACCGCGCCATGATAGCTTGGATCGGGCGTGTTGAGCAGCGGCTGGCGATCGGGGAAGGCCTCCCAGTCGAAATTGCCGCCATCGACGATCATGCCCCCGATCGAGGTGCCGTGGCCGCCGATATATTTGGTGGTCGAATAGACGATGATCGCTGCGCCATGATCGAACGGTCGTGAGAGCAGCGGCGCGGCGGTGTTGTCCATGATGAGCGGGATGCCGAGCTTGCGCCCAATCGCGGCGATCTCGGCGATCGGCGGGATCACGAGCTTCGGATTGGGCAGCGTCTCGGCATAATAAGCGCGGGTGCGGTCATCGCTGGCGCGCGCGAACGCCTCGGGATCGGCGGGGTCGACGAAGCGCACCTCGATGCCCTGATCCTTCAGCGTGTTGGCGAAGAGATTCCAGGTGCCGCCGTAAAGATCGGTCGCGCTTACGATATTATCGCCGGCGCGGGCGAGGTTCTGAATCGAAAGGGCCGACGCCGCTTGTCCCGACGACACCGCCAGCGCCGCCGCCCCGCCCTCGATCGCGGTGATGCGCTGTTCGAGGATATCGGTCGTGGGGTTCATGATCCGGGTGTAGACATTGCCCAGTTCCTCCAGCGCGAAGAGGCGCGAGGCGTGGGCCGTGTCCTGAAACTGGTAGGAGGTGGTCTGATAGATTGGCGGGGCGACCGCGCCGGTCGTTGGATCGGCGCGCCAACCGGCGTGCAATGCAAGCGTCTCGGGACGATAGCTTCCGGTCATGATGGCCCCTCCGTTTGGATGAAAAGCGCGTGCCTTATGCCGCAGCCTGTCGCGCAGTGGCAACCGCCCTGCTAAGACGCGCGACATGCCCGCCACACCCGCCTGGCCGCCCGCCAGCACGCCCCGTCTTTATATAGAGCAGCCGCTGGAAGGCGTAGGTGAGATCATCGTCGCGGGGCCGCAAGCGCACTATCTGTCCGGCGTCATGCGAGGCGGGGTGGGCGATCCCGTCCGCCTGTTCGACGATATCAGCGGCGAATGGCTGGCGAAGATCGCGCATGTGGGAAAGCGTGATCTGGTACTGGCGATCGAGGCGAAGCTCGGCCCGCGCGAGGCGGTGCCGGATCTCTGGCTGCTGATGGCCCCTATCAAGAAGGGCCGGATCGACTGGATCGTCGAGAAGGCCTGCGAGCTTGGCGTCGACCGCATCCTGCCGGTAATCACGCAGCGCACGATCGTCGACCGGGTCAACACGGATCGGCTGCGCGCGCATATGATCGAGGCGGCGGAGCAGTGCGGCCGCACGGCCCTGCCCCAGCTCAATGAGGCGGTGAAGCTGGAGAGGTTGCTCGCGGACTGGCCCGCCGATCGCACCCTGCTGTTCGCCGACGAGGCAGGCGGCGGGCCGATGGCAGATGCGGCGACCAAGGGGCCAGCCGCGATCCTGATTGGGCCGGAGGGCGGCTTTACCGACAGCGAACGCACACTAGTCCGCGCCTTGCCTGCGGCGCGGGCGGTCACGCTTGGCCCGCGCATCTTGCGCGCAGACACAGCGGCAGTTGCGGCAATCAGTCTGTGGATGGCGGCCGTGGGGGACTGGACTTGTCCATCGGGCGAGTAGCAAATCGCAACTAATTTGCTCTGGCGCAGTCGCGGGGGCGTCGCTATGGGCGCTCGCGATGAGCACGCGAAAAGCCGCCGAGGGTGAGGACCCATACATTGAGTCGCGCGAGGACCTTCTTGAGGTCTTCGTCGGGGGCGAAAAGCCTAGGGATCGGTGGCGGATCGGCACCGAGCATGAAAAGTTCGTCTATCGCCTGAGCGATCATCGCGCCCCCTCCTATGAAGAGGCGGGCGGCATTCGCGATCTGCTGCAGGGCCTGACCCGCTTCGGCTGGGAGCCGATGATCGAGGGCGGCCATGTCATTGCGCTCTCCGGGCCCGACGGCGCGGTGAGCCTTGAGCCTGCGGGGCAGTTGGAGCTTTCGGGGGCTCCGCTAGAAAATCTTCACCAGACCTGCGCCGAAACGGCGCGTCATCTCCAGCAGGTCAAGGCCGTCGGCGACGAACTCGGCATCGGCTTCCTCGGCATGGGCCTGTGGCCAGACAAGACCCGCGAAGAACTGCCGATCATGCCCAAGGGCCGCTACGCCATCATGCTCCGCCACATGCCGCGCGTCGGCACGATGGGCCTCGACATGATGCTGCGGACCTGCACGATCCAGACCAATCTGGACTATGCCTCCGAAGCGGACATGGTGAAGAAGTTCCGCGTCAGCCTCGCGCTCCAGCCGCTCGCAACCGCGCTGTTCGCCAACTCGCCCTTCCTGGAGGGCAAGCCCAACGGCTTCCTGTCCTACCGCAGCCATATCTGGACCGACACCGATCCGCACCGCACCGGCATGCTGCCCTTCGTGTTCGAGGACGGCTTCGGCTACGAACGCTATGCCGATTACATGCTCGACGTGCCGATGTATTTCGTCTTCCGCGACGGCAAATATATCGATGCGGCCGGGCAGAATTTTCGCGACTTCATCGACGGCGGCCTGCCCGCCTATCCCGGCCACAAGCCGCGCCTGGGCGACTGGACCGATCATCTCTCGACTGCCTTCCCCGAAGTCCGCCTCAAGAGCTTTCTCGAAATGCGTGGCGCTGACGGCGGGCCGTGGAACAAGATCTGCGCCCTGCCCGCCTTCTGGGTCGGGTTGCTCTACGACGACGCCGCGCTTGATGCGGCGTGGGACGAGGTCAAGCACTGGACGATCGAGGATCATCACCGCATCCGCGCCGAGGTTCCACGGCTTGGGCTGGCTGCGAAAGGCCCGCGCGGCCGGACATTCCAGCAACTCGGCAAGGAAATACTCGCGATCGCATCGGCTGGCCTCTCGGCGCGCGCGCGACTGAACGGTGCCGGCGATAGCGAGCAGGGGTATCTCGATCCGCTTTACGAAGTGGTCGCCTCGGGCAAGACGCCAGCCGAAAAGCTGCTCGATCGCTACCATGGCGAATGGAACGGCGACCTCTCGAAAATCTATGACGAGATGAGCTTCTAAATTGGGTATGTTCCCCGGCGAAAGCCGGGGTCCAGTTGGAGTGTCCTGCGAAGTCAGGCGTTCCAGTCGAGCAAACTTCCCGACTGGACCCCGGCCTTCGCCAGGGAACTGATTCCATACCCCAAGTCCTCGCCTAGGAACGCCATTCTCCGTTTTCAAGATGTTGTTGTTTTACAACAGTTTTCGTTAAAGAGACGGTTCGAGCAACCTTGTAACGCCCGTCTCGTTTCCTCCGCCCTGACTGATCGCGGCGTCCGCCGTGCCGGTCAGTGTTTGAGGAGTGTATTGATGAAATTGTATCTTACAGCAGCCGCTGCCGCGCTGCTCACGGCATCTACCGGCGCTTACGCACAGGACACGGCGCCTGACGGCAGCACGGCTTTCGGTATCGAGCCCTATGTCGGCGTGATGGGCGGCTATGAAAGCCACGATCGCAGTTCCGAATTCGGCGTCCTGCCCGGACGCGGACGCATGAACGGCGCGCTCATCGAAGGCGTCGCTGGCGTCAACATCCCGCTGAGCGCCTTTGTCGTCGGCGCCGAAGGCACCGTGTCCAAGGGCTTCAGCGACATCGACTGGGAATATGGCGTGCGCGGCCGCATTGGCCTGCGTGCGGGTGAAAGCGGCCTTATCTACGCCTCCGGTGGCCATATGTGGATCAATGGCGACAAGGGTTTCCCCGATCGCCATGACTGGATCTACGGCCTGGGCGTCGAAGCCGGGCCCAAGGACATCGGCCTGGGCGGAATCACCGGATCGGCCGGTCCCCGCCTGCGCTTCCAGATCGACACCTATGACTTCAACAGCATCCGGCCGACGGCCGGCGTGATGTTCCACTTCTAAGGAACCTTGCGCTCAATCCGTGGAAATGCGGTTCGCTTTCACTCCGTCATCCTGGCGAAAGCCAGGATCCAGACGCGGTACTTCGCGTCAAAACCGCATCGTTGCGGTACTGGATCCCTGACTTTCGTCGGGATGACAAGGAGGAAGGCGCCTCAGCGCTAAACTGACGGCGCGCGCCGGGGAGCTATCCCCGGCCGCGTCATAATCTTGTAAGCGACCCTCGACATACACGAAATCGCCCCGCCTCCGTCAATCCACGGTTCAGGCTGAGAACCGAATAGGCTATCGGACATCGATAGGCATCGGAGTGCAGCGTGGCGGTAGCAAAAAGTTGGAGAAATTCAGGCTTTTGCTCCGATAGTACGAACCGTCATCCAGCGATTTCATGCGTGAGATCGGCCTGTGTCCGCTTGGGCGCGGCTACCGCCGTCCTCGCCCTTTCCACGGCCGCGATCAGCCAGACCGCAGCCGATCAGCCCGAGGAAGATAGCGGCGAGATCATCGTCAACGGCGTCGCCACGCCACGCGGCTCCGTAATCGGCAATGTCCAGCCGGAAGAACGGCTCACCCCCGCCGATATCCGCTCCTTTGGCGTAAGCTCGATCTCCGAACTGCTGAACGAACTGGCGCCGCAGACCGATGCCGCAAACGGCGCGCCGGTGGTGCTGCTCAACGGCAAGCGTATTTCCGGCTTTTCCGAAATCCAGGATTATCCGACCGAGGCGATCGCGCGGATCGATATCCTGCCGCCCGAAGTCTCGCTTTCCTACGGCTATTCCGCCAACCAGAAGGTGGTGAACATCGTGCTGCGCCGCCGCTTCAAGGCGGTACTGGCCGATCTGCGCGGCGGGATGGCGACTGACGGCGAGCGCAAGACCGGCTCCGCCACCGGAAACATCCTCCACATCCGTGAGGACAACCGCGTCAATCTCGACGTCAAATACACCACCGCGGACCGGCTGCTCGAGAGCGATCGCGGCGTGGCGACCACCGCCGCGCGGCGGCCTTATTCGCTGGGCGGCAACATCGTCTCGCCAACGGGAGGCCAGATCGATCCAGCACTTTCCGCGCTGGCCGGCGTGCCCGTCACGCTCGCGGCGGTGCCGGGCAGCGCCGCCTCGGGCCAGCCGCAGCTTTCCGATTTCGTCGCTGGCGCCAATGTCGCGAGCATCAGCGACCTCGGCCGTTTCCGCACGCTCAGCCCTGCGACCGACACCGTGACCGTCAACGGCGTCTATGCCCGCACACTTCCAGGGGGCATTTCCGGATCGCTCAACGGCCGGCTCGATTACAGCAGCAGCGATTCCCTGCGCGGCCTGCCCAGCGCCAGCCTGCTGATCCCCGCCGGCAATCCCTACTCGCCCTTCGCCGATCCCGTGCAGCTTTACCGCTATATCGATCAGGCCGGGCCGCTCGCCCAGCACAGCAAAGCCGTCACCGGCCATATCGGGCTGACGCTCAATGGCGACCTGAGGCCGTGGCATTGGTCCTTCACTGGCAATTATGACCGCTCGGTGACGCGCACGTCGACCGCGCGCGGCTTCGATCTCACGCGCTTCAGGATGCGATCACCGCCGGAAATCCGCTGGTCAATCCGTTCGGCGCCCTGTCGCGGGACTTTCTCAATCTCCGGCTGGCCGACAAGGCCCGCGCGACTGCCACCAGCTTCGGCGGCAGCTTCCTGCTTAACGGGCCGCTGTTCGAACTCCCGGCGGGCAAGGCGACGGCGAGCGTCACGCTCGGCGCCTCGGACGACAGCTTCCACAGCCGCTCCGAGCGGTCCGGCATCCTGACCACCACCAATTTCTCCCGGCAGACGGTCAGCGGCGAGTTGAACGTCGATCTGCCCATCGCCAGCCGCAAGAATGGCGTGCTGGGCGCGATCGGCGATCTTTCACTGAACGGGAATGCCGGCATCCAGCATCTCTCCGATTTCGGGACGCTGTCCACGGTCGGCTATGGGCTGAACTGGACGCCCATCCCGCAGATCCGCTTCATCGCCTCGGTCGCGCACGACAAGGCCGCGCCGAGCGGGGCGCAGACCGACAATCCCACGATCGTCACACCCAACGTGCCGGTATTCGACGCAGCGACCGGGCAGAGCCTGTTCGTCTCGCAGATCGACGGCGGCAACCCGGCGCTTCGGCAGAGCAACCGCCGACAGATCCGGCTCGGCGCGACGGTCAAGCCGATGAAGACGCCGGACCTCAGCCTTACCGCGACCTATACCAACAGCCGCACCAACCGCCCGATCGCCAGCTTCCCCGAGCCAACCGCCCAGATCGAGGCGGCCTTCCCCGACCGCTTCATCCGCGACATCGACGGCACGCTCACCCAGATCGACGCGCGGCCGATCAACTTCGCCCGGTCGAATTCGTCGCAGCTGCGCTGGGGCTTCAACCTCTCGATCCCGGTCAAGTCGCGCCTTCAGAAGCAGATCGAGGCATGGCGCGCCGCGGGCTCCAAGCCCGAGGACCGGCCCGAAGGCATGCAGGCGATGATGGATGCGCAGCGCCAGCGCGAGGCCCGCAGGGCGCAAGAAGGCGGCGCTGGCCGAGGCGAGAATCCGCCCGGCGGAGAAGGCGGTGGCGCACCCAACACGACGTCAGCCAACACATCTGCCGGCAACACCAATACGACGGGGGCGAATGCCCAGCCGGGCGGCGGCGGAAATGCGGCCAATCCGCGCCGGGGCTTCGGCGGTTTTGGCGGCGGCAGGCGCGGGCCGAACGGCCGCATCCAGTTCGCGCTCTATCACACCTGGCACTTCACCGACTCCGTGCTGATCGCGCCCGGCGTGCCCAAGCTCGATCTGCTCGACGGTGCGGCGATCGGATCGAGCGGCGGCCAGCCCCGCCATGAATTGCAGGGCCAAGCCGGCTATTCAAATAACGGCCTCGGCGCGCGGCTCAGCGCCAACTGGCGGAGCGCCACCCGCGTCGACGGCGCGAGCGGGGTCGCCGCGAGCGACCTGCGCTTCTCCGACCTGACCACGCTCAACCTGCGTCTGTTCGCCGATCTGTCCCAAATGCCCAAGCTGGTGCGCGACCACCCCTTCTTCCGCGGCGCGCGGGTCACGCTGTCCGTCACCAACCTGCTGAACGATCGACAGAATGTGACCAACGGTCTGGGCGTCACGCCCGCCCGCTACCAGTCCGCCTATTTCGACCCGGTCGGCCGGACGGTCACGATCAGCTTCCGCAAGCTGTTCTTCTAGGCTTTTGCCCTTCGGCCCCCTCGATTTCCCTCCCTTTCAGGGAAGGGAGGGGCAGCGCTGAAAGGGCTTAATGCCCATGAAGCGCTACAACGAAGACGCCGGAGATCATTTTCCTACAATCGCAACTTCATGCCATGCAGACCACGGCTCTCTGAGATCGCCGGAAAACCGCCATTTTTATGGCCTCGCGTTAGGCGAGATGCGTGATGATTGTGAAGTTATCGGCCGCTTCGGGAGCAAGCCACTGACGAGAAAAGACTTTTATTCTTATTCGGCCGGGGTAGCCTGCTTCACTGGCGCGCTTTCGCCGCAAAACCAGCGGAAAAACCTGGGCAGCGGCGCGTTGCGATCCATCCATTCTGCATAGGCGCGATAGGCGGGATCGGCCATCAGGTGCCGCTCCTCGGTCCGCGCGCGCCAATAATAGACGCCACTCACCATCGCGAGGATCACGCTGTTGCGGACCATATCTATAAAGCTGCCGGTGGTGGCGAGGAACGGCATCGTCGCCAGCCACCAGAAGATGTTCTTTGAAAGATAGGCCGGGTGTTTCGACCAGCGATAGGGGCCATGGGTGAGCACGCCGCGATTGGTGAGGTTCGAGAAACGCATCCCGAACGCCGCCGTGGCCCAGGCATAGATGCCGGTCAGCGCGACGAGGATCACACCCCAGACCGTCAGCAGCACGGGGTGGCCGTCCAGCCAATAGACCCAGTCCTCGGTGCCGGGATGATAATCGAGCGGCCCGCCGCTGTTCATCAGCAGGAAGGGCGGGTAGCAGATCAGCGCCGCCATCCAGCCCGCCGCATAAGGATTGGCGCTGCGAATATGCGCGTCGAGCGGGCGCAGCGTCATCAGATAGCCGACGGTCGCGAAGGCGACGTCGACGAGGAACATCGCGCCGATGATCCAGCGCGCGAGCGTGACCGGATTGGCGAAGATCTCCGCCAGCTCCGGCCTCACGACATCGGCGAAATTGCCCGGCACGATCGAGATCATGAAAGCGGTGAAAAAGCCCTTTACGCCCCAGCTGCGCAGATGCTCGTACAGCGCCTCCCGGTTCGGCGACCCAAGGTTGAGCAGCATCTGGCCAAAGGCATAGGCCCCGTCTTTCGGCTCGGCGAGACGACGGTCGATCCAGAGGACATAGGGGATCGAGAACAGCAACACGACCGGGATCGCCGCGCCCATCACCTGCATCGCGAACAGATATTGCCCCTGCCAATACCACCGCCCGATGCAGTAGAGCATCGCGATGATCGCCCAGGTGGCCCAGAGGCCGGTCAGCTTGACGAGGCTGATATCCAGCGTCTCGGAAAGCGGTCGCAATGGCCGGTCCCATTCGAGGGCGGTCGAACGGTTGCGATGCACCCGGTCCACCAGCAGGGACCAGCCCAACATAGGAATCCCGCACGCGATGACGGCGGCCATCGCGGCATATTGACCATCCAGCCCGTAACGCCGCGCGAACAATATCCAGAGCACAAGTCCCGCCAGCCCCGACCAGCCGACACCAGCCGACACAGCCGATTTCGGCCGGGGATCGTGAATACGCGCCTCGCTCATCGCACCGCACTTAGCGGCATTTGGTAAGCAAGCGGTGAAGGATCGGAAAGCGTGGAGCCAAGAGCGGCAACCGTCACCGCACCTCAAGCTCAGGCGCGGTAACAGTGGAGCGGGCGAAGGGAATCGAACCCTCCTAGCTAGCTTGGAAGGCTAGTGCATTACCACTATGCTACGCCCGCCCATTCCGGGGGTTCGATAGCGGAGCGGGAGGGGACGGGCAAGTCTGACCACTATCACCTCTCTAACCCCTGTTGATCCAGTCCACCTCATCCCAACCTCGCGCTGAAGTCCCTGATAATCGCTGTTAACGGCTAATAATAGCCCGGATTTGGTGCGTGAAGTTACCGAAAGCCGGAGATATCGGCCGCAGATCTGACCTGACGCTTAAAACCGTAACAGGGATTGGAATTTGCTCGATCAGGGTTCAAAATTCGGTCGAACAGGCAGCTAATCGAAGCTTTCGCCAGTGATCAGCGAACTTCAGGTTTATTCTGGAATATGGGCTGCTGGCTTTGCTGGCTTTGCTGGCTTTGCTGGCTTTGCTTGCTTTGCTGGCTTTGCTGGTTTTGCTGGGTTGTATGGCTTTGCTGACTTTGATGGCATTTATTGATTTATAGGAGTTGGGGGATTTAGTGATTTTGTTGATTTTGTTAACGTTGATGTCATTATGAGCGTTACATGCTTTCTAATAATTGGTTCGCTTGTGTGTGATTTATATCTGAGTTATAATGT
>QFCS01001106.1_pt1 | contig 145028 bp, 150 predicted proteins | sample 3576561 | NCBI WGS metagenome assembly QFCS01 | reverse complement strand
GGATCCGACGAGGACGAACGCGTCGGACAACTGCCGCTGCACGGTGCGGTCGGAGGCCCGCCACATCGCCCCGATCTGCGCCGCGAGGGACCGGAGCGGAATGTCCCGCACGTCCGACGGGCCCGGGGCCGCGTCTTGGGTCTGGGCGAGGTCGACGGCCGCCGCCAGCAGCGCGGTCTCCTCAGCATCCAACGCCGCACGCCGCCGGCGGGTCGAAGCGAGGGCGTCCAGCAGCGACTCCACGTCGGCGGGGCCGTCGCCGGGGGTGGGGGCTGCGGGGTGTGTCATACCGTCTATTGTCCGCGGGGGGTCCGACATTGACGGGCGGAAAGGGCCGGTCAGGGGTATTTCCTGTGGATAACCCCGCGGGTGCCCGTGTTGGGGAGGAAGCGGCGTTTCGTCTCGCTCCGCTCGCTCAACGACCGGGTGCGGCGTGCCCATCGGGTCACGCCTGAGAAGGTGGCGCAACATGCCGCAACCGGCCGCGGGAAGCGGCGTGTTGTGCCACCTTCGTGAATCTCGACCGAGAATTTGCATTCTTGGGAATAGATCGGGCGGAAGTGCGTTTCACCGTGCGACCACGTTCGACCACGAAAGGCTCATGACTCATGACCGAAACCACCGCTTCCACCGCCGTCGAGGTTCCCGGCTACAAGGCCGGCACCTGGGTGCTCGACCCCTCCCACAGCGAGGTGTCCTTCAGTGTGCGCCACATGATGATCTCGAAGGTGCGGGGCGCGTTCGCCGTCAAGAGCGCCACGATCGTCGCGCCGGAGAACCCGCTCGAGGCGCGCGTGGAAGCGACGGTCGACGTCGCCTCCATCGACACCAAGGACGAGGGGCGCGACACGCACCTGCGCTCTGCCGACTTCTTCGACGTCGAGACGTACCCGACCATCGAGTTCGTCTCGACGGGCGTCCGGTACGAGGGCGGCGACTTCCTCGTCGACGGCGACCTCACCATCCGCGGCGTCACCAAGCCGGTGACCTTCGAGCTCGAGTTCGGCGGCTTCGGCAACGACCCGTGGGGCAACTACAAGGCCGGCGCGACGGCGAAGACCGTCATCAACCGTGAGGACTTCGGTCTGACGTGGAACGCCGCGCTCGAGACCGGCGGGGTGCTGGTGGGCAAGGACGTCACCATCACACTCGACCTGCAGGGATCGCTGCAGGCCTGAGCCGGAGGTGACAGACGGGGTGGATGCCGGGAGGCGCCCACCCCGTCTGCTTTTCCGCGCCGGTGCCCGCGTGTAGTCTGGCGCCGACCAGCTGGGGTACCCGAAAGCACGGACATGTCACCGATCACCCGCACGCGATCGATCGCGATCGCCGCCGTCGCCGTGCTCGCCCTCGGGCTGTTCACCCCGGCGGCGTCTGCTGACGACGGGCCCGGGGCACCGGTGCCGATCGTCACCGAGACGCCGGAGCCGACCCCCACCCCGGAGCCGACCCCCACCCCGCAGCCGACCCCGGACCCGACTCCCACCCCGACGCAGCCGCCGGCACCATCCGTGTACGGCTACTTCACGCTTCCCTGGACGACGACTGTCTACGAGTCGTGGACGAACGGACGGGTTCGCGCCGTGACGCCGGCAGCATGGCAGAAGCTCGGCGCGCGGGCCACTGCGGCGCCGCTTCGGTTCGTCAAGACGGCGTGGTCGGCATCACGCTATGCACTGGTCACCTTCCCGAGCGCAGCCACAGACACCGACGTCGATCGCGTCGTCGTGCTCTCGAAGCGGCAGTACACGGCTGCGGGAGCCCCGCGCGTGCGAACCGTGGCCCACGTGCCCACGTCGACGTACTTCCGGTACGCGTCGAGCACGGTCGACCGGTACGTCCGGACCCCCGACGGTGTGCGTCACAAGCTCACCTCGGCGCAGTACCGGGATGCCGACCGGCCCGCGCTCAAGATCGTTCAGGGCGGCTACTACCGCACGGCCTGGTCGAAGAGCACCGTGTTCGTCTCCCGCGACGGCACACGCAAGACGCTCAGCGCGACCCAGTACGCCGATGCGGGCAAGCCGCGTCGAGGTGTCGCCCCGACCGTCTACGTGAAGACGGCATGGAGCGGGCCCTATGCGCTGATCACCTGGCCGCACGAGAAGAACGACGACGCGGTGGACCAGGTGGTCGCCCTCACCTCGGCGCAGTACCGAGCGGCGGGGCGTCCGAAGCTGAGCACACGCACCCGCATCCCGGGCGACTCGTTCGTGCGGTTGACGGTCGGGAAGACGATCTATCACCGGATGTCGGGGATTCTCACCCCGGTCACCAGCGCTCAGTGGCGCGCGGCGGGGTCACCACGTGTCGCGACGGTGAAGCCGGCCAAGCCGACGTACATCCGCGGCATCCTCATCGTCAACAAGTCGTTGCCGCTGCCGGCTTCCTTCGGCAACGGACTCCGCCCGGAGCTTCGATCCGCGTTCTCGAAGATGCGGCGCGCGGCGGCGGCCGACGGGGTGTCGTTGCGCATCATCTCCGGATTCCGCTCCTACGCGTCGCAGAAGGCGGTGTACGCCTCGAAAATCCGGCAGTACGGCTTCCACAAGGCGGAGCTGAGGTCGGCGCGCCCGGGCCACAGCGAGCACCAGAGCGGGCTGGCCATCGACGTCAACTCGATCTCCCAGGCGTGGGGCGAAACGAAGGCCGGACGATGGGTGGCCCGCAACGCCCACGCGTACGGGTTCATCGTGCGGTACCCGAAGGGCAAGACCTCCCGCACCGGTTACGCGTACGAGCCCTGGCACCTGCGTCACGTCGGTGTGACCGTCGCCACGCACCTGTACAAGAAGGGGCTCACGCTCGACGAGTACCTGGGTGTTCCGTCGAAGTACTGACACCGTCGCCCCGCACCGTCCCCGGCCATCGTGCGGGGGAGAACGCTACGGCGCGGGATGCAGGGCGTCGTAGGCGCGGAACCTCGGCGTGAGGCGCACGAGCACGGCAACGAGCCCCACGATCACGATGCCTCCCAACAGCGGCGGGAACCACAGCGCGGTCACGGTGGCGAGGGTGCCGGCATACAGCGAGCCGAGTCGCGGACCCCCGGCGACCACCACGATGAAGATGCCCTGCAGTCGTCCGCGGATCGCGTCGGGCACCGCGGCCTGCACCATGGTGGTGCGGAAGATCGAACTGACGTTGTCGGCGGCGCCCGCCGCGGCGAGGGCGAGCATGCCCAGGATGAGGACCACGACGTTGGCGTGGTTCTCGTCGACGCGCGCGGGAGCGAAGGCACCGAGCGCCCCGGCCAGCAGCGTGACGCCGAAGACGGCGATCGAGATGCCGTACGCGGTGATCGCGCGTTGGATGCCGAGCCCCTGGTGGCGGACGCGCCCGACCGGTCCCGAGAAGACGCTGGAGACGAAGGCGCCGGCGGCGATCGCGGCGGTCAGCAGCCCCGTCGTGATCGGCCCGCCACCCAGCAGCAGCGCGCCCACAGCGGGGAAGAGGGCGATCGGCTGGCCGAAGGTCATCGCAACGATGTCGAGCAGGAACTGCAGTCGGATGTTGGCCGCGCGCCTGAGGAACTGCCAGCCGTCCTTCAACGACTCCAGCCCCGGACGCACGACGGTGCCCTCGGGGCGGATCGCCGGCAGGCTCCACAGTCCGGCGAAGCCCGCGAGCATCAGCACGACGTCGACGGTGTAGGTCCAGGCGTACCCGGTGAAGGCGACCAGCACGCCGGCCAGGGCGGGGCCTCCCATCACCATGATGCCCATGGTGATGCCGCTGAGTGCGGATGCGGCGGGCAGCAGCTCGCGGGGGAGCAGGCGAGGCACGATCGCCTGCCGGGCAGCCATGACGACGGAGTTGGCGGCGGAGTTCACGACGCTCAGCGCATACAGCCACCAGACCGTCTCCAGTCCTCCCCAGGCGAGCACGGCGAGACCGAGAGTCGACAGGAAGGTCACGGTCGCGGCTACCAGCGCAACCCGGCGCCGGTCGAAGGCGTCGGCGAGCATGCCGCCGTACAGGCCGGCGACGATCATGGGGACGAGTCCGGCGACGGCGATCATCGCCACGGCGAAGGTCGACCCGGTCAGGGCGAACATGTGCAGCATGACCGCCACGACGGTCAACTGACCGCCGAGGCCGGCCAGCGTCGATCCCACCCACATGCGGGCGAAGGCGGGGCTCGCTCGGAACGGACGCAGGTCGAGGAACGAGTCGCGGCTCAAACGGGCCATCATCGTGCGTTCTCGGGGATGATCGGGAGGCGGACCGTTGCGTGCACCGTTCGAGCCTAGAGTCTGCGCGGGGAACGTCGTGCGTGCGTGCCGGTTCTGACTGGTAGACTCGTCAGGTTGCCGTTCGATCGGCCGCGGATAAAGAGAGCTCACGCATCAGGCGTCGGGCGCCGCGCAACGAAGAGAGAGGGGATCACCTATGGCACTGGATGCAGAAGTCAAGAAGGCGATCATCGAAGAGTACGCGACGCACCCCGGTGACACCGGATCCCCCGAGGTGCAGGTCGCGATGCTGACGCAGCGCATCAAGGACCTCACCGAGCACCTCAAGGAGCACAAGCACGACCACCACTCGCGTCGTGGGCTGTTCCTGCTCGTCGGTCAGCGCCGTCGTCTGCTCGGCTACCTTCAGGACGTCGAGATCGAGCGCTACCGTGCGCTGATCGAGCGTCTCGGACTGCGCCGATAAGGCATCGTCGCCAGCGTTCAATCGCTCAAAACTTCTTGGAAGGCCGCCCTACGGTGTAGGGCGGCCTTCGCCGTGTCATCCCCCGATCGGCGGACGCGGCGAGGCTAGGCTCGTTTCGTGCGTGTCCGTCGGTCTGTGTGTGCGATCGTCGCCGCGACGGCACTGCTCCTGACGGCATGCGTTGCCGATCCGGAGGCGACTCCCGTGCCCACCGATTCGCCGCCCACGGCACCGGTCGGTCCGTCGGCCGCCCCCGCGCCCGCGCCCGAGTTCCGCACACTCGACGACGTCGGCATCCCCGGCCTGCGCACCGTCACCGACGGCGACAACGGTTCCCTGGTCTACGCCGTGATCCCGCAGATCGACGGGTACGACGCGATCAACCACCGCGTGCGGACGATCGTCGCGTCCGACAAGGCCGAGCTCGACGCCGCGAGCGACACCCACGGCGATGCCGCCGACAACATCCGCGGATTCGTCAACGTCGGCTGGCGCCCCCTCGGCTCGAGCCCGGACATGGTGGGGCTTCTCCTGTCGTCGGTCGTCAGCACCGGCGCCAGCGCGGCGATGCGAGAAGACTCCGTTTGGTATGACGCTGCCGGAGACGCGTTGCTGGGGTGGCGTGAGTTCGTCGTGGACGCGCACCGCAGCGACGTGGTCGAGGCGGTGACCGAGCGGCTCCGTCGCACGATCCCGTTCGTCGACGTCGCACGGGCCGCGGAGATCCTCCGCAGCGGCGATCCCGCTGTCGGCTTCAGTGCCGAGGGCGGGCTGATCCTCGCCTTCGACGAACACGACATCGCGCCCGGATCGGCCGGGGCGCCGACCATCGAGGTGCCGGTGCCGACGTCCTGGCTCACGTCGGTGGGGGTGCGCGCGCGCCAGGCCACGCTCGAACCCCATCCGCTCGTGGTGCCGCCGCCTGCGCCGGGCGAGCCCTCGCCGGAAGTGAACTGCCGCAAGGAACGCTGCGTCGCGCTGACCTTCGACGACGGCCCGTCCGCACGCACGACGCCCCGACTGCTCGACATCCTCTCCGCCGCCGACGCGCATGCGACGTTCTTCGTGCTCGGGTCGCAGGCTCAGGCGTATCCCCGGCTCCTGCGACGAGTGGCCTCCGACGGACATGAGATCGGAAACCACAGTTGGTCACACCCTGATCTGACACGGATCAGCGCCTCGTCCGCGCGAAAGCAGATCGACCGCACCTCCCGCGTGATCGAGAAGATCACCGGACACCGCCCGGTGCTGCTGCGCCCCCCGTACGGCGCACGCAACACGAAGGTCGACGCGCTGGCCCGCGCCGGCGGCTACTCCGAGGTGCTGTGGAGCATCGACACGCGGGACTGGGAGAACCACTCGCCGAAGAAGATCATTGCGGCGGCCAAGAAGGCGCGCCGTGGGTCGATCATCCTCATGCACGACATCCATCCCGACACCGTTGATGCCGTCCCCGCCGTCATCGCGGCGTTGCGCAACAAGGGCTTCACGCTCGTGACAGTGAGCGATCTGCTCGGCTCCCCGAAGCCCGGCAAGCGATACTACGGCCGGTACTGACGCAACCGCGCGCCGTCGTCAGCCTCGTGGTGCGAGCAGGTCGCCGTGCCAGATCGCCGCGACGTCCGGGTGGGCCCGCAGACGCGACTTCAGCGCGTTCTCCCCATAGAGCGCGTGGATGGGGTTGGCGGGGTCGCGTGTGACGCCGCGCGCCTCCGCGGCGAGCTCGGCGGGAAGATCGATCACCGGGAGACGACGATCGAGCGCGGGGTTGAAGAAGAACGGCACCGAGATGCGGTCGTCGGGACGTCGTGGAGAGATCACGCGATGATTCGTGGCAATCAGGTATCCGTCGGTGGCGTACTCCAGCATCTCGCCGATGTTGACGACGAAGGCGCCGTCCACGGGCGGCGCATCCACCCAGTCGCCGTCGCGCTCGACCTGCAGGCCGCCCTTGCCGGGTTCGACCCAGAGGAGCGTCAGCACCCCCGAGTCCTTGTGCGCGCCCACACCCTGTTGCGGCTCTGGGGCATCGGTGCCGGGGTAGCGCACGATCTTCAGCAGCGTCGAGGGCTCCCCGAAGTGCGCGTCGAAGAAGTCGCTCGGTGCTCCCAACGCCTCGGCCCAGGCGCGCAGCAGCGTGCGCGCCACGCGGGTGAGCTCCCGTTGCCACCGGGCGACGATCTCGCGCAGCTCCGGCTGCGCATCGGGCCAGAGGTTCGGCCCGATGAGCCGGGCGTAGTCCGGCGCGTCGGGGTCGGTGACCGCGGCGCGCTCGGGACCGATGTCAATCTGCTCTCGCCAGTCGACCTCGCCCTGCGTGCGCTCGCCGCCGATCCTCGTGTAGCCGCGGAAGTGGGGACTGCGGATGTTCTCGATCGCCAGCTTGTCCGCCTCCGGCAGCTCGAAGAATCTCCGGGCGGCGCTGTGGAGTTGCGTGCGGAGCTCGGCACTCACCCCCGTGCCGGTGAGGAAGAAGAACCCCACATCGTGCGTGGCTCGGCGCAGCTGCTCGCGGAACTCTGCGGCGTGGTCCGGCCCCTGTTCGAGGAGTGAGAGATCCAGGACGGGCAGTGTCGGCTCAGGCATGACCCGAGGATAGGCATCGTCGGCGGGAGGCCGGCGAGATGTTGCCGATCATTACCGGGCCGACGGTGGCCGTCGGGGCGGGAATACTCTGGAGGCACTCGCGTTACATGAGATACATTCATTTGCATGGATCGGATGCCAGGACATCCAGGAAGCGGAAGAAATCGTGAGCGAGAACACCCTCGGCGACGCGTCGGGAATGCAGTTCGGCATCTTCACCGTCAGTGACATCACCCAGGACCCCACGACCGGCCACACGCCCAGTGAGGCCGAGCGTATCCAGGCGACGGTGACCATCGCGAAGCACGCGGAGGAGGTCGGTCTCGACGTCTTCGCCCTCGGAGAGCACCACAACCCGCCGTTCTGGTCGAGCTCGCCGACCACGACGCTCGCCTACATCGCCGCGCAGACCCGGCGGCTCGTCCTCTCGACGGCGACCACCCTCATCACCACGAACGACCCGGTCAAGATCGCCGAAGACTACGCGATGCTGCAGCACCTCTCGGGTGGGCGCATGGACCTGATGCTGGGACGCGGCAACACCGGCCCGGTGTACCCGTGGTTCGGAAAGGACATCCGGCAGGGGCTTCCGCTGTCGATCGAGAACTACGCGCTACTGCGCAAGCTGTGGCACGAAGACGTCGTGGACTGGGAGGGCAAGTTCCGCACGTCTCTGCAGGGATTCACCTCGACACCCCGTCCGCTCGACGGCATCGCCCCCTTCGTCTGGCACGGGTCCATCCGCACCCCCGAGATCGCCGAGCAGGCCGCCTACTACGGTGACGGCTTCTTCGCCAACAACATCTTCTGGCCCGCCGAGCACTACCAGCGCCTCATCACTCTCTACCGCCAGCGGTGGGAGCACTACGGGCATGGCGGACCGGAGACGGCGATCGTGGGACTGGGTGGTCAGGCATTCATGGCCAAGAACTCCCAGGACGCTGTCAGCCAGTTCCGTCCGTACTTCGACAACGCGCCGGTCTACGGTCACGGCCCCTCGCTGGAGGACTTCTCCGAGATGACACCGCTGACGGTCGGCTCTCCGCAGCAGGTGATCGACCGCTACGCCGGTATGCGGGAACTGTTCGGCGATTACCAGCGGCAGCTGTTCCTCATCGATCACGCGGGTCTGCCGCTGAAGACCGTGCTGGAGCAGCTCGACTTCCTGGGCGGCGAGGTCGTTCCGGCTCTCCGCCGCGAGTTCGCCGTGAACCGGCCCGCGACGGTACCGGACGCGCCGACGCACGCTGCTCGGGTGAAGGCGGCCTACGGGGAGGGACCCGCGCGCGAGGCTCGTCCGCGCGCCAACCGCGGCGACAACCTGAGCGGTCCGTCGCCCTATCAGGACACCCCCGCTCCCGCCGGTGCCGCTTTCGGGCTGGGGGGTGCACGATGACCGCCTCCGCCTCGACTCCGCGCCGCATCGCGGTGATCTCGGCCGGCTTGTCCAACCCGTCATCGACACGGATGCTGGCCGACCGACTGGCCTCGGCCACGGTGGCTGCCCTGGCCACGGCGGGACCCAACGGTGAGGCCATCCCGGCCACCGTCGACACGATCGAGTTGCGCGATCTCGCGCACGACATCACCAACAACCTGCTCACCGGCTTCGCGCCTCCTGCCCTCGAATCGGCGATCAACGCGGTGGTCTCGGCCGATGCGGTCATCGCGGTGACGCCGATCTTCTCGACCAGCTACTCGGGCCTGTTCAAGTCGTTCATCGATGTGCTCGACCCCGACGCGCTCACCGGGACACCCGTGCTGATCGGAGCCAACGCCGGGACGGCGCGCCACTCGCTCGCGATCGACTACGCGATTCGGCCGCTGTTCACCTACCTGCATGCCGAGCCCGTCTCGACGGGCGTGTTCGCCGCATCCAGCGACTGGGGCGCGGCAGCCGACGAGGTCGCTCCGCTGGCCTCGCGGGTGGAGCGCGGTGCGCGGGAGCTGGCTGAGGCCATCGCGCGCCGCGAGCCTGCGCGTTCGACGGACCCGTTCGATCCCGACAGCTATCTGGGTGAGGGGCGATCCTTCGGTCACCTGCTCGGCGGTCTCGCGGGGGAGTGACCGTCGAGGCGATTCACGATGCCGCCGATCAGGGCGTGATGTGCGCCACCCGCTCGGCGTGGATCAGGTCTGCGAACACGGCGAAGGGCGCGGCCGCCAGCGCGGCGGGCGTGCCCTGGGCCTCGGGATGCCACTGCACGGCGATGACCGGCGCACTCACGTGTTCGACCGCTTCGATGACGCCGTCCGGGGCCACTGCCGTGACCACGAGGCCCTCTCCGAGCGTGCCGATGGCCTGATGATGGCCCGACGCGATCTCGATCGTCTCCGAGCCCGACTCGGCGCGAAGCCGCGATCCTGCCGCCAGCGACACTTCGTGCCACGACCATTCCGGACCGTCGCACCCCTGCGCGCTCGGACGGTGATCCACGTGGGAAGCGGGAAGGTCTTCGATCAGCGTTCCGCCGAGGGCCACATTGAGCACCTGGAGGCCGCGGCATACCCCCAGGATCGGAAGACCGCGTTCGAGCGCCTCCAGGACGATCCCGAGGTCCAGGGCGTCCTGGTCGGCATTCACGTCGTAGCAGGGCGCACCGCGATCGCCGCCGTAGCGCGCCGGATCGATGTCGCCGCCGCCGGGCAGCACGACACCGTCGAAGCCGTCGAGCGACGTGGTGCGAACGACCACCACATCCAGTTCCTCGGCCCGGACGAGCTCGGCGACGTCGTCGAAGATCGCGTTGGCCAACCCGACGCGGGCATCGGCCCCCTCGGTATCGGACAGTCGGGCGGGCATGGCGATTCGGGGTGCACTCACCTCCCTATTGTCGAGCACGGAGAGGCCGTGTCGGGCAGGGGCGAGCTCGCCGCTCACAGCCAGCGGTACTCGGTCTCCGGCCGGCCCTGGCCGCGGTAGCGAGCCGCACGCTCCACACGTCCCGAACTCGCGAGGTGTTCGAGGTAGCGGCGCGCGGCCACCCGCGACATACCCAGCGCCGCAGCCGCTTCGCTGGCCGAGAGCGCACCGCCCGCGCGCACCGCCTCGGTCACGCGATCGAGCGTGTCCGGAGACAGTCCTTTGGGTACTCGGATGGATCCGGTCGCTCGCGACGCGGAGAGCAGCGCGTCGATCTCTTCCTGCGTGGAGGGTCCCGCTGTGTCGCGTGCGCGGCGATGGTAGTCGCGATATTGTGCGAGGCGTTCGCCGAAGGCGGCGAAGGTCACCGGCTTGACGAGGTATTGCACGACGCCCAGTCCTACCGTCTGACGCACCGCTTCGGCATCGCGCACACCCGTGACGGCGATCACGTCCACGGAGCTCCCTCGCGCGCGGATGTGGCGCAGCACGTCGAGGCCGGTGCCATCGGGCATCGTCATGTCCAGCAGCACGAGATCGACCGCAGGTCCGTCAAGGACGGCGGAGATCGCTGCCCGCGCGCCCGAACACTCCGCCACGACCTCGAAGCCGTCCATCCTGCCCACGTAGGTGCGGTGCAGCTCCAGGGTGAGAGCGTCATCGTCGACGAGCAGGACGCGGATCATGAGGCCTCCGTGGGGAGGACGACGCGGAACATCGTCGGCGTGCCGTCGAGGAGGACCAGGGACCCCCCGACCTCCTCCACCACCGACCGGGCCAGGGCGAGACCGACCCCGCGCCCCTCGGCGCCCGTCGGTTTGGTGGAGAACCCGCGTTGGAAGATCCGTTCGCGCAGGTCGTCGGCGATGCCTCGCCCGCTGTCGGCGACCTCGATCAGCAGCTCGTCACCGGAGGTCCGCTCCAGCCGCACCCTCACCCACCGAGGCTCCGCACCTGCCGCGGCGGCGTCTACCGCGTTGTCGAGCAGGTTGCCCACCAGCGCCACCTGGTCGATCGGGCTCAACAGAGACCGTGGTGCATCCGCCGCGACGTCCACGATCAGCTCGATGCCGCGCTCGGCCGCCTGCGAGGTCTTGCCCAGGAGCAGAGCTCCCACCGTCGCGTCCCCCTCCGAGCGGGCGGCGACGCGATCGACCAGTGACTGGCTCTGCCGCGCCGAGGTGCTGAGCATCTCGATCGCCTCGTCGGTGCGGCCGAGTTCGAGCAACGCGACCGCGGTGTGGAGGCGGTTGCCGTGCTCGTGGGTCTGTGCGCGCAGGGCCTCCCCGAGGGTGCGCATCGATTCCGCGGAGGCGAGGGTGTCGCGGATCGCCCCCGCGGGGAGGTCGCCGGCCACCCGGCGCGTCAGGCGGCGCGCCAGGAGGGCTCCCACCACACCGGCACCGATCAGGGCTGCTCCGATGCCCACCGCCGCCAGCAGGCGTGGCAGGAGGGCGGCGGCCACGGTGTCGACGGTGACTCCGACCGAGACCCACCCCACCACGGTCCCGTCCGAGAGCACCGGCACGATCGTGCGCAGCGAGGGGCCGAGGGTGCCGGTGAACTGCTCGGTGAGCACTGTCGGTCGGTCGGGAATGGTGCCGATGTAGAGCCGGCCGATCTCCTCGGGATTGCGGTGCGTGAGGCGGATGCCCTCGGCATCCATGACGGTGACGAAGTCGACCCGCGCCTGTGTCATCACTTCCTCCGCCCGTTCCTGCAGTCGTGCGGCCGCCGCACCGTCGCCGGTGAGCGCGGCACGCACGTCGGGGGCGTGGGCGAGCGTCTGCGCCACCGCCTGGGTCACCCGCTCGGCCTCGGCCCGCCCTGCCCGCTGCCCTTCGAGGAGCAGAAGTCCGGAGGTGAGGAGGGCCACCACGGCCATGGTCACCACTAGCGTGACGAACACCAGTGACGCCGCACTGCGTCGCCGCGCTCGCCCCATCGCGATCCTCCTCATCGGTCTGCGACCAATACGACCACAAATCGCTCCCCACGGGGAGCAGGCGCAACCTAGGACGCGTCGGCGCCGACGGAGGTGCCGAAGGAACAACGACCGTTCACCTCACGGAGGCACTCATGGCCCTCACGAACTCCTTCCGACTCCCCGGCTACAACTGGCGCCGCGGCAAGCAGTCCTGGGACAAGCACACCTGGCTGTACGTTTCGGTGATCCTCGCCGTGGTGCTGGGGGCGACGGTGGGTCTCATCTGGCCCGAGTTCGCCGTCGGGCTCGAGCCACTGGGCAAAGGATTCGTCAGCCTCATCAAGATGATGATCGCCCCCATCATCTTCTGCACCATCGTCGTGGGGGTGGGGTCGATCGCCAAGGCGGCCACCGTCGGCAAGATCGGCGGCCTCGCCCTCGGCTACTTCATGCTGATGTCCACCTTCGCCCTGGCGATCGGGCTGGTGGTCGGCAACATCATCCACCCGGGCGAGGGTCTGAACATGCAGTCGGCCACCTACGACACGCAGTCGCTGGGCGAGGCCAAGACCACCACTGAGTTCGTGCTCGGCATCATCCCGACCACATTCTTCTCCGCTTTCACCGGAGAGAGCGTGTTGCAGGTGCTGTTCATCGCTCTCCTCGTCGGTTTCGCGTTGCAGGGAATGGGCACCAAGGGTGAGCCGATCATGTTCGCCGTCAAGCAACTGCAGACGCTCGTCTTCCGGATTCTCGGGATGATCCTCTGGCTCGCCCCGATCGGCGCGTTCGGTGCGATCGCCGCCGTCGTCGGCAAGACCGGCGTCGCGGCGATCGTGAGCCTCAGCATCCTGATGGTCGCCTTCTACATCACCTGCATCGTCTTCATCGTCGGGGTGCTCGGCACGCTGCTGTGGGTCGTGGCGCGCATCAACATCTTCAGCCTCATGAAGTACCTCGCTCGCGAGTACCTGCTCATCGTCGGCACTTCATCGAGCGAATCGGCGCTGCCACGTCTGATCGCCAAGATGGAGCACATCGGCGTGTCCAAGCCGGTCGTGGGCATCACCGTGCCGACGGGGTACTCGTTCAACCTCGACGGCACGGCGATTTACCTCACCATGGCCTCGCTGTTCATCGCGGCAGGCATGGGTGCCCCCATGTCGATCCCCGAGCAGATCGGTCTGCTGGTCTTCATGATCATCGCCAGCAAGGGTGCGGCCGGTGTCACCGGCGCCGGGCTTGCCACCCTGGCGGCGGGCCTCCAGGCATACCGCCCCGACCTGGTCAACGGTGTCGGAGTGATCGTCGGAATCGACCGGTTCATGTCGGAGGGGCGCGCCCTGACGAACTTCACCGGAAACGCGGTGGCGACGGTGCTCATCGGCACCTGGACGAAGCAGTTCGATCGCGAGCGGGCGCTCGCCGTGCTGTCGGGCAATGCGCCGTTCGACGAGGCGACGCTCTCCGGCGACCATCACGACGGAATGTCGACGGCGACGGATGCGGTGGGAACGCAGGGTCTCGGCCAGGCCGCCCTGGAAGAGGCTTCGCAGAAGCAGGAGCGGGCGCGGCGCCGCGCGGTGGGGGAGGCGATCTGAGCTCCGACCCACACGAGGACGGCCCGGCGATCGAGATGATCGCCGGGCCGTCCTCGTTTCGCCGAGTTCAGCCGCTCTTGCGGCGGAACTCGCGCTTGGTCACCGCGGCGTGGGTGCCGTGGACCGCGGAATCCCCGTCGAGGTGGGCCTCGCCGCTGCGGTGCTGGGCGTTCTTCTTGTCGAGCGCCTCCTTGAACTTGCGCTTCAGGTCGTCGGACGCCGCGGACGCGGCGGTGTCGTCAGTGCTCATGTGCCCACGATACGTCCGGGCGCCGCAATACGCACGGGAGAAAGGTGCCTGGTAGGCTTGAGCGGGGTTCTCGACGCTCTCGTCGAAGACCCTGGAGCAGGCCGGCAGGAAGCTGGTCCCCTGTGGTGGGTTCCCGTCTCGAACGGTGGCTTTCTACTGGTGGCCAGTGCTGACGGTTCCGCGGCGAAGTCGCGCGTTGAGATCTGCCTGTTCCTGCTCCTTCGCACGATCTCGTGCGCGAAACGCGCGTGCGAGTCTAAACAAAGAAGGAGAGACCTCTTGGAAGGTCCTGAAATCACCGCCGCCGAAGCCGTCCTCGACAACGGACGCTTCGGCACCCGCACCATCCGGTTCGAGACCGGACGCCTCGCGCAGCAGGCGCAGGGCGCCGTGGCCGCCTACCTCGACGAAGAGACGATGCTCCTGTCGGCCACCAGCGCCGGCAAGCACCCCCGCGAAGGGTTCGACTTCTTCCCGCTCACCGTCGACGTCGAGGAGCGCTCGTACGCGGCAGGCAAGATCCCCGGCTCGTTCTTCCGCCGTGAGGGCCGCCCGTCCACGGAGGCGATCCTCGTCTGCCGTCTGATCGACCGTCCCCTGCGCCCGTCGTTCGTCGACGGTCTCCGCAACGAGGTCCAGATCGTCGTGACCGTGCTGTCGATCGCCCCGGGCGAGTTCTACGACGCTCTCGCGATCAACGCCGCGTCGCTGTCGACCCAGATCTCGGGTCTGCCGTTCTCCGGCCCCATCGCCGGTGTACGCCTCGCGCTCATCCCGGGTCACGGCGAGCACGCCGACCAGTGGGTCGCCTTCCCGACGGTCGCCCAGCTCGAGGAGGCCGTGTTCGACCTCATCGTCGCCGGTCGCGTGCTGCCCGACGGCGACGTCGCGATCATGATGGTCGAGGCCGAGGCCACCGAGCACAGCTGGAACCTCATCAAGGCCGGCGCCGTCAAGCCCAGCGAAGAGATCGTCGCCCAGGGCCTGGAGGCATCGAAGCCCTTCATCAAGGAGCTCGTCGCGGCGCAGAACGTGGTGGCGAACACCGCTGCCAAGGAGATCCAGCCCTACCCGGTCTTCCCGCCCTACAGCCAGGAGGTCTACGACTTCGTGGCCGGTCGCGCGTACGACCAGCTCGTGCCGGTGTACCAGATCGCCGACAAGCAGGAGCGTCAGAACGCCGACGACGCCATCAAGGATGCCGTCAAGGCCGAGCTGCTCGCCGCCGTCGAGGCGGGGGAGCTGCCCGCCGTGGCGACGCTGGAGTTCGGTGCAGCCTACAAGTCGGTCACCAAGCTCATCGTCCGCGGCCGCATCCTCACCGAGGGTGTGCGCATCGACGGGCGCGGCCTGGCTGACATCCGTCCGCTCGACGCCGAGGTGCAGGTCATCCCGCGCGTGCACGGTTCGGCGATCTTCCAGCGCGGCGAGACCCAGATCCTGGGTGTCACGACGCTGAACATGCTCAAGATGGAGCAGCAGATCGACTCGCTGTCGCCCGTGACGAGCAAGCGTTACATGCACCACTACAACTTCCCGCCGTACTCGACCGGTGAGACCGGTCGTGTCGGCAGCCCGAAGCGTCGCGAGATCGGGCACGGCTTCCTGGCCGAGCGCGCGCTCGTGCCGGTGCTGCCCAGCCGCGAGGAGTTCCCCTACGCGATCCGTCAGGTCTCCGAGGCGCTCGGCTCCAACGGTTCGACGTCTATGGGCTCGGTGTGTGCATCGACCCTGTCGCTGCTGAACGCGGGTGTGCCGCTGCGCGCTCCCGTCGCCGGTATCGCGATGGGTCTCGTCTCCGACCAGGTCGATGGTCAGACCCGCTACGCGGCGCTCACCGACATCCTGGGCGCCGAGGACGCGCTGGGCGACATGGACTTCAAGGTCGCCGGTACGAGCGAGTTCGTCACGGCCATCCAGCTCGACACGAAGCTCGACGGCATCCCGTCGTCGGTGCTGACGGCCGCGCTGACCCAGGCCAAGGAGGCGCGCCTCACGATCCTGAACGTCCTGAACGCCGCCATCGACGGCCCGGACGAGATGGCTCCGACCGCGCCTCGCGTGATCAGCGTGCAGATCCCGGTCGACAAGATCGGCGAGCTGATCGGACCCAAGGGCAAGACGATCAACGCCATCCAGGACGAGACCGGCGCGCAGATCTCCATCGAGGAGGACGGCACCGTCTACATCGGTGCAACCGACGGACCCTCGGCCGAGGCAGCCCGCGCGCAGGTCAACGCGATCGCCAATCCCACCAACCCGGAGGTCGGCGAGCAGTTCCTCGGAACGGTCGTCAAGATCGCCACGTTCGGTGCGTTCATCTCGCTCCTTCCCGGCAAGGACGGCCTGCTGCACGTCAGCGAGGTCCGCAAGCTCGCCGGCGGCAAGCGCGTGGAGAACGTCGAAGACGTGCTCGGCGTCGGTCAGAAGCTGCTCGTGCGCATCACCAAGATCGACGACCGCGGCAAGCTGTCGCTCGAGCCCGTGCTCGAGGAGGCTGCCGATCAGGAAGGTTCGGCCGCTGCCAGCGAGGGACCGGGAGACGCTCCCGCCGAGGGCTGATCTCGATCCTGCTCGACCTGAACGGATGCCCGTTCCTTCTCTCGAAGGGGCGGGCATTCGTCTTTCGTTCGGCAGGTGTACGAAATTGCCTGGTCGTCATCGCAAACTCCGCAGCGAACAGCACGCGACCAAAGCGTTATGCAATGTTTACCCCTCGTTGGCCTCAATGAGCGGAACGTCGGTGGGGCTGCCCTACTCTCGGAGTTAACGCATCGGGGGATGCGTGGCTGCCACGGATCTCCACAACACGATGAGGAGGTGCGTGCGGTGGGCTTCTTCGGAGGAGGGGCGACGACGGCGAACGCGGATGCCGATCACCTCTCGCTGCCCGCCCATCCCTCCGCGCCGATCCCCGTTCAGGGGCCCGGCGTCGGCGAGGGCGTGCGCGTCGCGCTCGGTGAGAGCGGTCTGCGGGTGTTCCCGCTCTTCCTCGGCGGCAGCGAGTTCGGCTGGCATGTCGACTCCGGCGCCGCTCACGACATCCTCGACGCCTATGCCGAACGCGGCGGGAACGCGCTCAATACCGCCGACGGCTACAGTTCCGGGCGCAGCGAGCACATCATCGGTCAGTGGATGAGCTCGCGTGGAGTGCGCGACGATCTCGTCGTCGGCATCCGCGTCGGCACCGATCCGGATCACCCGGGGCTCGGCCCGGTCAACCTCATCCGCTCGGTGGAAGCCTCGCTCACCCGGCTGCAGACCGATCGCATCGACCTCCTGTACCTCGACGCCACCTCGGACTCGACCACGCGGCTCGAAGACACCCTGGCAACGGCGGAGTGGCTCGTCGATGCGGGCAAGGTGCGCGCCATCGGCTCGTTCGGGCACTCCGCGTCGCAGCTGGTGGAGGCGCGCATCATGTCGTCTGCGGGCTACCCGCGACTGACCGTCGTCGATGTGCCCTACAACATCCTCCGGCGGGGTGATCTCGACGGTGATCTCCGACTGGTCGCCGGTGCGCAGAACATCGCCGTGACATCGTCTCAGGCACTCGAGCACGGATACCTGGCGGGTGCGCATCGAACCCGTGCGCGTATTGGTGCGTCGGTGCGGGGGGTTCAGCTGGCGGCGTCAATGAACCGTCGCGGCGCGCGCACGCTGCGCGCTCTCGACCGCATCGGCTCTGAACTCGGCGTTCCTCCGGCTGCCGTATCGGTGGCGTGGCTGCTGGCCCAGCGAATCATCGTCGCCCCGATCGTCAATGTCTTCGCCGTCGCGCACGTCGAAGAGATGATGCAGGGGGTCGGCGTCAGGCTCAGCCGTACGCACCTGGCTGAGATCGCCCGCGCTTCGGAATGATCTCTCGCGTCTGTCATAGGGTGGAATGACCCCCACCCCCGTGTGAATCGAGACTGATGTGACGCACTATCTGTATCTGGTGCGCCATGGCGAGCACCTAGACGCCGAGCACGGTCTCGAGGACGGGCCCCTCTCGCCGCGCGGCCGGCGGCAGGCCGAGCTCCTGGCGGATCGCCTGTCGGGCGTTCCGCTGACGGCTGTCTGGCATTCGCCTCTCGAACGTGCGGCGGAGACGGCGCGTGCGGTCTCGCAGCGCCTTCCCGCCGTGTCGCCGATGCCCTCCGCGCTGCTGTTCGACTGCGTGCCCACGGGGATGTCGCCGGAAACCCCCGCCGTGTACGAGGCGTTCTTCGGGGGCATCACCGAGGCGGAGGTCGAGGCCGGCGCGGCTCAGATGGCCGATGCCGTCGACGAGTTCCTCGTGCGCAAGTCGGGCGCTCATGAGTTGTTGATCACGCACAACTTCGTCATCGCGTGGTTCGTCCGTGAGGTTCTCGATGCGCCGTCGTGGCGGTGGCTGACGCTCAACCAGGCCCACTGCGGATTGACGGTGCTCGCCCAGCGACCGGGGAGGCCGTGGACGCTGGTCTCGCACAACGATCTGGCCCATCTGCCGATGGAGTTGCGCACCGGCCTGCCCGAGACACCTCGGGTCTGATCGTGTCGCAGCCTCCGGCCGAGGTCGACCTGTCGATCGCGGACGTCGATGCCCTGCTCGCCGCTCAGCATCCGTCATTGCGAGGTGAGCTTCGCCGGGTGGCCCACGGGTGGGACAACGACGTGTTCCGCCTGGGCGAGCGCCTGGCTGTCCGTCTGCCGCGGCGCGAGCTCGCGGCACACCTGGTGGAGCACGAGCAGCGCTGGCTGCCGGAGATCGCGGCCGGGATGCCGGTCGCACTCCCCGTTCCGGTCGCCGTGGGAGGGCCGCAGGGGACGTATCCGTGGTCGTGGAGCATCGTTCCCTGGTTCGACGGGATCCCCCTGATCGAGTGCGATCCGCGAGACCGAGACGCCTGCGCGGAAGACCTGGCTGATGCCCTCCGCGCCGTGCATCGTCCGGCTCCGGCAGACGCTCCCGTCAATCCCTATCGCGGAGTTCCGATGCGGCAGCGCGATGCCGTCGTGCGCGCACGCCTCGTGGATTCGGCTCTCCTGACCCAGCTCTGGGACGAGGCGCTCGCCGCGCCGTCATGGCACGGCCCACCGGTGTGGGTGCACGGCGATGTCCACCCGGGCAACCTCATCGCCGATGGCGGGCGACTGACCGCGATCATCGACTTCGGCGACATGTGCGGCGGCGACCCCGCGTGCGATCTCGCGATTGCCTGGACGGGTTTCACCGCCGCGGGTCGGCGACGATTCCGCGACCGGCTGGGTGAGGCGTACGACGAGGCGACCTGGCTTCGTGCGCGGGGGTGGGCGATCGCCATGGCCACGGCGGTGCGGGAGTCGGATGACGCCGGCCTGCGCAGCCTTTACCCCCACCTGTTGACCCAGCTTCACTCCTGACCGACGGCCCGTGCCTTGCCGTACCAGCGCGTCGCGTTGGGGTTGTCGTTGTAGGGCTCGATCGCGACGTATCCGCTGCGGGCATACAGTCCGCCGGCCGCCTCGAGGGTGTGATGGGTGTCGAGTACGACTTCCGCCGCACCCCACTCGGCAGCCCGGTCCTCGAGCGCCGACAGAAGAAGCCGACCCCATCCGCGGCCACGGGTCTGCGGTTGCAGGTAGAGGTGCTTCACTTCGTACCGGATGCCAGACGGTCCGTCGGGGATCCGCCGAATGCCGCCGCACCCGGCATCCGTACCCTCATCGTCGACCAACACGAAGAAGACACCGGCCGGGGGAGTGAACGCACTCGGCTCCGGGAAGGTCGGGCGGTACTGCTGACCCACCGGGAACGTCTCGCCACGCATCTGGAAGTACTCGGTGAGCAGGGCGCGGGCGCGCGGATGGTCGACGGCGAGGGGCTCGAGGTTCACCATGTCATCGAGGCTACCGGCGCCCCGGCCGCGCCGTAGGCTGAGAGCATGACGACCACGCGTGTGGCCCTGGTGGGCGGTACCGGCAAACTCGGCGGCATCATCCGTGCGGTCATCGACGCGAGCGACGAGTTCGAGGTCGCCGCCGTGCTCGGCTCGTCCAGCGACCTCGCGGAGATCGAAGGCACCGACCTCGTTGTGGACGCGTCCACGCCTGCCGTGTCGGTGGATGTCGTTCGCGCTGCCATCGACCGCGGCATCAACGTGCTCGTCGGAACCTCGGGGTGGTCGTCGGAGCGCATCGCGCTGGTGCGTCCGCTGGTGGACGCCGCGGGCACGGGGGCCGTGTTCATCCCGAACTTCTCCCTGGGATCGGTGATCGGATCCGCGCTCGCCGCCGCCGCCGCGCCCTTCTTCCCGTCCATCGAAATCATCGAGGCTCATCGAGAGACGAAGGTGGACTCACCCAGTGGGACGGCCGTGCGCACCGCCGAGCTGATCGCCGCCGCACGTATCGAGGCCGGTCCGGTCGAGTCGCCTCACGTCGATCAACGCGCGCGAGGCCAGCAGGTGGCGAGCGTGCCGATCCACTCGCTTCGCCGGCCCGGTGTCGTCGCGCGCCAGGAAACCATCCTCTCGGGCGCGGGGGAGTCGTTGAGCATCGTGCACGACACGATCGATCCCGCGCGGGCCTACGGGGCGGGGATCATGATCGCGCTTCGCGAATCCCGCGACGCGCGGGGGGTCGTGGTGGGACTCGACAGTTTCATCGACGTGGGTCTGCGCATGCCCCGCGCCAGAGACGGCCGTCCGATCGACGAGGGAGGCGTGCCCGGACAGGTCGCCCGCGCCACCGGAGCATGAGCACCCGCATCGGCGTCGCCGTCATGGCGGTGCTTCTCGCCCTGTACATCGTGCTGGTCGCCCAGCGTGGATGGTTGCTGTTGACCTCGGGAGACCCGGTGGCGGTGGCCATGGGGTGTGCGCTAGTGCTCCTCCCCGTTCTCGGCGCATGGGCGCTGTGGCGCGAACTCCGGTTCGGGATGCGTGCGCAGGCGTTGGCACGCCGTCTGGAGGCCGACGGTGAGCTGCCGTCCGAACAGATCGACGTGCGCGCGAGCGGGCGGCCGATCCGCGATCAGGCCGACGCCCTCTTCCCCGCCTACCGGGATGCCGTGCAGGCGAACCCCGACGATTGGCGCGGGTGGTTCCGTCTCGCCCTCGCCTACGACGGTGCGGGTGACCGAACGCGTGCGCGCCAGGCGGCGCGGAAGGCGATCGCGCTCGAGCGCGCAGCGGCCAGGCCTCCTCGAGACTGACTCAGCCCGGTACCGCTGCGGCGACGGCGTCCTCGACCGTGGGGTGAGTGAAGGTGAAGCCCGTCTCCCGCAGCCGCTCGGGGACGACGTGCGCGTCGACGGTGAGCAGCGACTCCGTGGCATCCTTGCCGAGCGCCAGCCGCACTCCCCACACGGGCGCGCGCACGATGTATGGGCGGTTCATGCGCCGGGCCAGCGCGAAACCGAGGTCGTTCGCGGTGGCACGCGTGGGCCCGGTGAGGTTGACCGGCCCGGTGAGTTCGTTGTCGATGACGTGCCGGATCGCGCGCACCTCGTCGGTGAGCGAGATCCACGGCCACACCTGTGTGCCGCTTCCGATGGGTCCGGAGATCCCGAGGCGGGTCAGCAGCATGAGCGGCTTGAGGACGCCCTCCCGGTGCACGACCGGTGCGGTGCGCAGCAGCGCGACGCGGGCGCGCTCGCCGGCGTGTCGGGCCGCGCCCTCCCATTCGCCGCAGACGTCCGCCAGGAACGTGTCTCCACGCGGGGAGGTCTCCGTCTGCACCACGCCCGGCGCCGACGGGTAGAAGCCCACGGCCGACCCGGCGACGAACAGCGGAGCACTCGCGCCGAGCGTTCGCACCGCCGCGGCGATGGCTTGGGTGGGCTGGATGCGTGACCAGAGCAGTTCGTGGCGGTAGCGCTTCGTCCAGGGGAACCTGCCGATGCTGGCTCCGTTGAGGCACACGACCGCCCGCGCGCCGTCGAGCACGGCCGGCTCGAGAGGGCGTGAGGTGGGGTCCCAGCTCACTTCGTCGGGCGCGCGGGCCTCCCGTCGCACCAGTCTCGTCACCGGGATGCCGTCCAGACGCAGCGCCTCCACGAGCGCACGACCGATCAGCCCGGACGATCCGGCGACGACGATCCGACCGGGAACAGAGGCAGCTCCGGGGAGGGGCTCAGGCAAGCGTGGCCTCGAGGGTGATCTCGATGCCGGTCAGAGCGGCCGAGACGGGGCATCCGGCCTTGGCCTCCTCGGCGATCCGGGCGAAATCCTCCGCAGACAGTCCCGGGACCGTCGCGTTGACGTTCAGGTGCGAGCCCGTGATGCCGGTTCCCGGGATGAACGTGACCGAGGCCGTCGTCTCTACGCTCTCCGGCGGCGTGCCGTTCTGAGTGAGGGCATGCGAGAGAGCCATGCTGAAGCAGGACGAGTGCGCGGCCGCCAGCAGTTCCTCGGGCGTCGTGACCGATGTCGACCCCTCGCTGCGTGCTTTCCAGTCGACGGGGAGCGGGCCCTGGTTCGAGCTCTCGAGAGCGATCTCGCCGGAGCCTTCGAACAGGCTGCCCTTCCAGCTCGTGCTGGCTTCGCTGGTGACGCTCATGTCGTTCCCCTCGTCGGTGCCGGCGCCCGGATGCACCGTCCTTCGAGCGTAGACCGCGGGCGGCGCGGGGGGAACGCCTCAGGCAGGAATGCGGGAGCCGGCGATGCGCGCCAGCTCCAGCTCGATCACGTGCCGGCCGGGCGTACCGCCCAGGCGGGTCTGCACGACTCCGTCGCGGTCGAGGATCAGCGTGGTCGGTGTCTGCAGCACATGGAAGTGCTGGGCGATGTCGGGGCGGTGGGTCAGATCGACGTCGAGGTGGACGACGCCGGGATGCTCCTGAGCGATCGCCCCGAGCGTGCGGTGCACGCCCGGACAGCGGGAGCACATCTCGGTGCTGAACTGCAGCAGCGTGGCGTTCTCTCCGAGCGCCGGAGCCCCCAAGCGTCGAGGATCGACGACCTCGCCCCGGACCTCGCGGCGGGGTCGGTTCTGCTGCCACCGCACGTATGCGCCCGCGCCAACGGTGACGGCGAGAAGCGCCGTCAGCACCCAGAGCGCCCCGATCACGTCCACGACCGATAATCGTATCCGTGTGAATCCACCTCTGGCGAACTGGACGACATTATGACGCGGCGTCCGCGCATCGGCGGTCGAGCGGATCCCGTGACCGAGCCCGGCGGTAAAGTGGCACCCGTGACCGACGCCGCGCCCGCTCCCGCCCCGTACGAAGACCTGCTGCGCGAAGTGCTCGAGGTCGGCGTCCACAAGGATGACCGCACCGGCACGGGCACGACGAGCCTGTTCGGTCGCCAGATCCGCTTCGACCTCTCCCAGGGGTTCCCCCTCATCACCACCAAGCGTGTCCACTTCCGCTCGGTCGCCTACGAACTCCTCTGGTTCCTGCGCGGCGAAGGCAACGTCACCTGGCTGCAGGAGCATGGCGTCACGATCTGGGACGAGTGGGCTGACGCCCACGGCGACCTCGGCCCTGTCTACGGGGTGCAGTGGCGCTCATGGCCCACTCCCGACGGCGGGCACATCGATCAGATCGCCCAGGTCGTCGAGCAGATCCGCACCAATCCCGATTCCCGCCGGCTGATCGTGTCGGCGTGGAACCCCGCCGACATCCCCGACATGGCACTGGCTCCGTGCCACGCCATGTTCCAGTTCTACGTCGCCGACGGTCGTCTGTCATGCCAGCTCTACCAGCGCAGCGCCGACATGTTCTTGGGGGTGCCGTTCAACATCGCCTCCTACGCTCTGCTCACCCTGATGATCGCGCAGCAGACCGGACTCGAGCCGGGCGACTTCGTGTGGACGGGCGGCGACTGCCACGTCTACGACAATCATGTGGAACAGGTGCAGGAGCAGCTGTCGCGCGCCCCCTTCGCGCGGCCGCGGTTGTCGTTCGCCCGCACGCCCGACTCGATCTTCGACTACACGTTCGATGATTTCGTGCTGGAGGACTATCAGCACCACCCGGCCATCCGCGCCGCGGTCGCGGTATGACCCGCGTCGGCCTCATCTGGGCACAGGCCCGAGGAGGGGTCATCGGGGCCGACGGCGGGATGCCGTGGCACGTACCCGAAGACCTCGCCCACTTCCGTGACGTGACGATGGGATCTCCGGTCATCATGGGCCGGCGCACCTGGGAGTCCTTCCCGGAGCGGTTTCGCCCTCTGCCCGGGCGTCGCAACATCGTCGTGACCCGCAACGACCACTGGGCGGCAGAGGGCGCCGAACGAGCTGCTGACCTGTCGGCCGCGATCCAGCTGGCGACAGGCCCGAACGTCTGGGTGATCGGCGGCGGTCAGCTGTATCGCGAGGCGATCGCGCGGGCCGACGTGCTCGAAGTCACCGAGATCGATCTCGACGTCGAGGGGGATACCCATGCGCCGCCGACCGAGGGGTGGGGCGTGGTCGGCGAGGCGCCCTGGCGTACGTCCCGCACCGGAGTCCGGTACCGGTTCCGCACCTGGGAGCGTGACTGATGGCCAGGACCGCGCTGATCACCGGGGCCAGTTCCGGGCTCGGTGCCGAGTTCTGCCGGCAGTTGGCGGCCACGGGTGCCGACGTGGTGCTGGTGGCCCGCGATGCCGCCGCGCTGCGCGTGCTCGCCGACGATCTGGAGCGTGACCACGGCATCCGCTGTGAGGTGCTGGCGGCTGATCTCACGAGCGCTGACGGCCTCGCCGAGGTCGAACATCGCCTCACGGATCGCGGGCGGCCCGTGGGACTGCTCGTCAACAACGCCGGATTCGGACTCGACCTGCGCTTCGAGCGCACCGACATCGCCGACGAGGATCGCCACCTCGACCTGCACGTGCGGGCGACGATGCACCTGAGTCGAGCGGTGCTGCCGCACATGCTCGCGCGCGGCGGCGGGCGCATCATCAATGTGTCGTCGGTGGCCGCATTCCTGCCACGGGGCACGTACGGCGCCGTCAAGGCGTGGGTCGTGTCGTTCAGCCGCTGGGCCAACGCGACCTACTCCCCGCGCGGGGTCACGGTGACGGCACTGTGTCCCGGATTCACCCACACGAACTTCCACGAACGCATGGGTCTGGCTCCCGGCGCGGAGGGTGTCCCGCGCGCGATGTGGCTCGACGCGGTCGATGTCGTCGCGACAGGCCTTCGCGACGCGACGCGCGGGCGATCCGTATCGATCCCGTCGCTGCGCTACAGGGCGCTGGTCGCTGCAGCCCGCCTGCTGCCGGCGGCGCTGGTGGCCCGTTTGGCCTCTGCGGGGCGATGACGCTCGCGCCGGTATCCGCGAGGCGGCGACCGGCGGGAGACCCGATACCCTGGGACTCATGACGCATTCGGGTAACCCCTTCGGACAGGTCCTGGTCGCGCTGGTCACCCCGATGACCGCCGACGGTGAGGTCGACTGGCCCGGCGTCGAGAAGCACATCGACGACGTCATCTCTGCCGGTGCCGACGGGATCGTCGTCACCGGGACCACGGGGGAGACCAGCACCCTCACCGACCCGGAGAAGATCCGCCTCGTCGAAGTCGGCAAGTCGGTCTCCGCGGGACGCGCGAAGATCATCACGGGTGGCGGCTCGAACGAGACCGCCCACGCGCGGGAGCTCTACCGTGCCAGCGAGAAGGCGGGCGCCGACGGCATCATGATCGTCACGCCCTACTACAACAAGCCGACGCAGGCGGGAATCCTCACCCACTTCCGCCTGGTCGCCGACGCCACCGATCTGCCCGTCATCCTCTATGACATCCCCGGTCGCACCGGCGTGCCCATCAAATACGAGACGATCCTGCGTCTGGCCAAACACCCCAACATCCTCGCCATCAAGGATGCCAAGGGCGACTTCAGTGAGGTCAGCCGGGTGCTCAACCAGACCGACCTGATGTACTTCTCCGGCGACGACGCGAACGTGTTGCCGCACCTGTCGATCGGGGCGTCCGGGCTCATCGGGGTCACCGCGAACATCGCGCCGGCGCCCTACCGCACGATCGTCGACGCAGTCAATCGTGGCGACCTCGCCGCGGCCACCGCCGCCCACAAGAAGCTCGAACCGCTCGTGCGGGCCGTGATGACCCACGTGCCCGGCACCGTCAGCGCCAAGTACGTGCTCCACGGACTCGGACGCATCTCCAGCCCCCGCGTGCGCCTGCCCCTGGTGGGGCCGGAGGAGTGGGAGGCGGCCATCATCGAAGACGAGCTCGCGCTCGTCAACGGAGTCGAGGGGGCCGACTTCTCCAACTTCCGCCCCGACCGCAATGCCGCCGCCGGCGGCGCCCTGCCCAAGGTGCACGGCACGACCCGCTGACGCCCCGCAGACACAACCGAACAGCGGATGCCGACGGCATCCATGACCAGAGCGGATGCCGCGCGCACCCGTGGAAGGCGAGCTATGCCCACCAACGTGTTCGATCCGCCCGCGCTCGAGCGGGGAACCCTCCGTGTGACCCCGTTGGGAGGTCTCGGCGAAGTCGGCCGGAACATGACCGTGCTGGAGTTCGACGGCAAACTCCTCGTCGTCGACTGCGGTGTGCTCTTCCCCGAGGAGCACCAGCCCGGCGTCGACCTGATCCTGCCCGATTTCGAGCCCATCAAGTCGCGGCTCGACGACATCGTCGGCGTCGTGCTCACCCACGGGCATGAAGACCACATCGGCGCGGTGCCGTACCTCCTGAGGATGAAGTCCGACATCCCGCTCATCGGGTCGGGCCTGACCCTGGCGCTTGTCGAGGCCAAACTCAAGGAGCATCGGATCAAGCCGTACACGCTGACGGTGAAGGAAGGGCAGCGTGAACAGCTCGGCGATTTCGACCTCGAGTTCGTGGCCGTCAACCATTCCATCCCCGATGCACTCGCCGTCGCGGTCCGCACGCCCGCCGGCCTGGTCCTCGCCACCGGTGACTTCAAGATGGATCAACTGCCGCTGGACGGTCGGATCACCGACCTGCGTGCCTTCTCCCGCTTGGGCGAGGAGGGTGTCGACCTGTTCCTCGTCGATTCGACCAACGCCGATGTGCCCGGGTTCACCCCCCTCGAGCGGTCGATCGGCCCGGTGCTCGATCAGGTGATCGCCAAAGCCCCGCGCCGAGTCATCGTCGCCAGCTTCTCCAGCCATGTCCACCGCGTGCAGCAGGTGATCGACGCGGCCCATGCGCACGGCCGTCGCCTCGCCTTCCTCGGTCGCAGCATGGTCCGCAACATGACGATCGCCGAGGACCTCGGCTACCTCAACGTGCCGCCGGGGGTGCTGATCGACTACAAGAAGGCCAAGGATCTGCCCGACGATCGGATCGTCTACATGTCGACGGGCTCCCAGGGCGAGCCGATGGCGGTCCTCTCCCGCATGGCCAATCTGGACCACGCCATCGAACCGGGGCCGGGAGACACCGTGATCCTGGCCTCGAGCCTCATCCCCGGCAACGAGAACGCCGTCTACCGCGTGATCGACGGGCTCACCAAGCTGGGCGCGAACGTCGTCCACAAGGGCAACGCGAAAGTCCACGTGTCGGGCCATGCCGCCGCGGGGGAGCTGTTGTACTGCTACAACATCCTGAAGCCGCGCAACGTGCTACCCGTGCACGGTGAGTACCGGCACCTGATCGCCAACGCGAAGCTCGCGCAGGACACCGGCATCCCCGCCGAGCGCACGATCATCGGCGAGAACGGCACCGTCGTCGACCTCAAGGACGGCGTTGCGCGGGTGACCGGGCAGCTGGACCTCGGATTCGTCTACGTCGACGGGTCGACGGTCGGCGAGATCACCGATGCCGATCTCAAGGACCGACGCATCCTGGGGGAGGAGGGATTCATCTCCGTCATCGTGGTCGTCGATGCGGCGACCGGCCGCGTGATCACGGGCCCGGAGATCCACGCCCGCGGTTTCGCCGAGGACGACTCCGTCTTCGAATCGGTCAAGCCCAAGATCGCCGCCGCCCTCACCGAGGCTGCCCAGTCGGGAGTCCGCGACACGCATGCGCTCTCACAGGTCGTCCGTCGCACGATCGGTCGGTGGGTCAACCAGTCGCTGCGCCGCCGTCCGATGATCGTGCCGCTGGTCATCGAGGCGTAAACCGCCGGGACGGCGGCCTTCTACAATCGCCGTATGCCCGAGTCGTTCCGCCTGCGCGCTGCCGTTCAGAGCGACGGCTCCTTCCTGGCCGACATGGTCGTGGAAGCGGCGAACTGGCGGGCCGAAGCGGCGCGTCCCAAGCACCAGGTGCTCGACCACCCCGATCACGCGCGCTACCTTGCAGGATGGATGCGGCCGGGTGATGCGGGATTCGTCGCCGTCGACGCGCACGGCGACCCCATCGGAGCGGCGTGGTACCGGATGCTGCCGCGCACCGACCCGGGCATGGGCTACGTCGGCACGGGCGTACCGGAACTGATCATCGGTGTGCGCCCCATCTGGCGCGCCCACGGGGTGGGTCGTGCGCTCCTGCAGAGGCTGTGTGAGCACGCGCGCGGCGCGGGCTTCGCGCGGATCAGTCTCTCGGTGGAGCGCGGGAACTTCGCCCAGACGCTCTACCGGAGCGAAGGGTTCGCGGTGACCACGGCGGGCGTGGGTCGCGACACCATGGTCAAGCGGCTGCGCTGAGGCTTCGAGCGGCTGCGCTGAGGGGTCGAGCGGCGGTGCTGAGGGGTCGAGCGGCGGTGCTGTGCCGCGTCGCTACCCCGGAACGTCGGTGACCCGCCGTACCGTGGAGGAATGGCCAGGAGCACGAGTCCGACCACGAGCCCGCGCACGCCCGCGAAGCGCTCCGGTACTTCGCGCGCCAAGAAGCCCGAGCCGACGCCCAAGCGGTACGTCGACGACGTCGAGCGTCCCCCGCTGCTCGTGCGTGCCTGGCTCGCACTGGCGCACGCCACCGGGGGGATGTTCCGTGCGTTCGGCCCCGAGATCCTGGAGAAGGAGCAGCGGCGCGACGGCTTCCCGTTCCTGCTCGTCCTGTTGGCCGTCGCGGGGGCCGTCAACGAGTGGTTCTTCATCGGCGCGGAGATCGCGACCAACATCAGCGCCTACACGTTCGGCCTGCTCATCGGGCGCGCGGCCTTCATCCTGCCGGTTCTGCTGGTGCTCCTTGCGGGCTGGCTGTTCCGCCACCCCTCGTCGGTGCACGACAACGGGCGCATCGGCATCGGCTTCGCCGTGTTCCTCATCGCGCTCGCCGGCTTCTGCCACCTCGGCGGCCAGCTTCCGCAGCCGGCGCAGGGGGTGACGGCGCTCAGCAGTGCGGGCGGCCTGATCGGCTGGCTGATCGCGCAGCCGCTCAGTTACCTCACGCTGGTACCGGCTTACGGGGTCCTCTCACTCCTCGCGTTCCTGAGCATCTTGATCCTCACCAAGACGCCGCCCAATCGCATCGGCTCGCGATTGGCCGACCTGTATGCGTGGATGTTCGGCGTCGATCGTATCGAGCAGCCGGCCGCCGAGGCGCCCACGGTGGCCTTCGAGAAGGACGACGAGAAGGAAGCTGCTCTCCCGTGGTGGCGCCGCAACAAGACCGGCCGCGAAGAGGATGTCGATGCGCCCTCCGGCGCTGATGACCTCACGGCGCTGCTCGACGCCGGCGGCGACGGTGGCTTCGAGCAGGCGGTGGCCGCCGTCACGCCGCCGTCAGCCGAGGCGCCCACCGAGGTGATCGACCCCGCGATCGTCGCCGGCGCCAAGCGCGCGGCACGTCGGGCAGACACGGGCATCCGCGAGGACGCCGACGAGGTGCACGACGACGGACTTCTGCCTGGACTCTCCGGTCTCGGCGGGGACTACGACGGCCGGCCTCCGTCGACGCCGTATCGCCTGCCGTCGGTAGACGCGCTCGCGGCCGGAACGCCGCACAAGGCCCGTTCCGAGGCGAACGACGCCGTGGTGCGGGCGATCATGGGCGTGTTCGAACAGTTCTCGGTCGATGCCCGCGTGACGGGATTCTCGCGCGGCCCGACGGTGACCCAGTACGAGATCGCCCTCGGTCCCGGCGTGAAGGTCGAGCGGATCACCGCACTGACCAACAACATCGCCTACGCGGTCGCCTCCAACGAAGTGCGCATCCTGGCACCGATCCCCGGCAAGAGCGCGATCGGTGTCGAGATCCCCAATGCCGATCGCGAGATCGTGACCCTCGGCGATGTGCTCCGCTCCCAGGCGGCGGCCGCCCAGACCCACCCCATGACCATCGGCGTCGGCAAGGACGTCGGAGGCGGCTACGTGGTCGCCAACCTCGCCAAGATGCCCCATCTCCTCGTGGCCGGTTCCACCGGGTCGGGAAAGTCGAGCTTCGTCAACTCGATGATCACCAGCCTGCTCATGCGGGCCAAGCCCAGCGACGTACGCATGGTGCTCATCGACCCCAAGCGCGTCGAGCTCACCTCCTACGCGGGCGTTCCGCACCTGATCACGCCCATCATCACCAACCCGAAGAAGGCTGCCGAGGCGCTGCAGTGGGTCGTCAAGGAGATGGACATGCGGTACGACGACCTCGCGTCGTTCGGCTTCCGTCACATCGACGACTTCAATCGCGCGGTCGTGGCCGGCGACGTGACCGTCCCCGCGGGCAGCGAGCGCGTCCTCAAGCCGTACCCCTATCTGCTCGTGGTCGTCGATGAGCTCGCCGACCTGATGATGGTGGCCCCTCGCGACGTCGAGGACTCCATCGTGCGGATCACCCAGTTGGCGCGGGCCAGCGGCATCCATCTCGTCCTGGCCACGCAGCGACCGTCGGTCGATGTGGTCACCGGCCTCATCAAGGCCAACGTGCCCTCGCGGCTGGCGTTCGCGGTCACCAGCGTCACCGACTCCCGCGTCATCCTCGACCAGCCCGGGGCCGACCGCCTGATCGGTCAGGGCGACGGTCTGTTCCTCCCCATGGGAACCTCCAAGGCGCTCCGCGTGCAGGGGGCCTGGGTGGCCGAGAGCGAGATCGAGAAGGTCGTCGCGCACGTCAAGAACCAGGCTCAGCCGGAGTACCGGTCCGATGTGCAGGCCGTCGCCGAGAAGAAGGAGATCGACGCCGACATCGGTGACGACCTCGAGCTCCTGCTGGCGGCGGCGGAGCAGATCATCTCGACGCAGTTCGGATCCACCTCGATGCTGCAGCGCAAACTCCGCGTCGGCTTCGCCAAAGCGGGACGACTGATGGACCTGCTCGAGTCGCGCGAGATCGTCGGACCCTCGGAGGGGTCGAAGGCGCGCGACGTGCTCGTGACCCCCGATCAGCTTCCTGCCGTTCTCGCGCGCCTGCGTGGCGATGAGCCCCCGGCGACCGCGGATTCGTACGGCCGCGATGCCGTGGACGCGCAGTTCGACGGATACGAGGTGGTCGACGGCGACGAGGGGGACGAGGACGCCTGGGGCCTGACCGGCCGCGACTGAGGGCCGCGGCGCCTGCCTCGACTAGGCTCGGCGCGTGGCGATACCTCGGCAGCTCCCGAACGCGATAACGATCGTGCGCATCCTGTGCGCACCGGTCTTCCTGTGGATGCTCCTGGTCGACGGCGGTGAGGATTCGGCGCTGCGTTGGGCGGCGGCGCTCCTGTTCATCGTCGCGATCGCGACGGACGGCATCGACGGCTATCTCGCACGTCGGCACCACATCGTCACCGACGTGGGGAAGCTCCTCGATCCGATCGCCGACAAGGTCCTCACCGGCTGTGCCTTCGTCGGGCTGTCGGTCTTGGGCGAGCTCGATTGGTGGATCACGATCCTGGTCCTCGTGCGCGAGGTGGGGGTGACCGTGCGTCGCCTCGTCGTCGCCAGCGATCACGTCGTCGCGGCTGCCTGGATGGGCAAGCTGAAGACCGTCGCCCAGGGGGTGGCGCTGTCTCTCGCGCTCCTGCCGTTGTGGACCGTCGTGGGGGAGTGGATCCATGCGGTGAACGCGGTAGCGATGACCGTGGCCGTCGTTCTCACCGTCGCGAGCGGCATCGACTACGTCGTCACCGAGGTACGCGGGGCGCGTGCGCTCGCGCTGGAGGGCAAGGGGCATGAGGGCGAGGGGCGTGAGGGCCGGGGATGACCAGTCGACGTGAGGCACGCCAGGCGCGGGAAGCGGCGACGGCTGAGATCGAGGACATCGAGAGCACGCTCGTCTCGCACTCGCGGCTCTCCGATGCCGAGCGCCTGGTCGGCCGTCTCACCGAGTTGGGCTGGAGCGTCGGGATCGCCGAGTCATTGACCGGCGGGCTGGTGGTGGCGTCGGTCGTGGGTGTGCCAGGCGCATCCGCGGTGCTGCGCGGCGCCGTGGTGGCCTACGCCACGGAGATCAAGCAGACCGTGTTGGGCGTCGACCCGACCCTGTTGGCCGCGCACGGCCCTGTGCACCCGCGTGTGGCCCAGCAGATGGCCGAAGGTGTCCGCAGGCTCCTCGGCCACGGCGGTGAGCCGGTCGATGTGGGCATTGCGACGACCGGCATCGCCGGGCCCGACTCTCCCGACGGGCAGCCTGTCGGGACGGTGCACGTGGCGGTGACCACCCCGCTGGGCTCGCGCGTCGAATCGCTCGAACTCGACGGCGATCGCGATCACATCCGTGCAGAGGCGACCGCTCGCGCGCTGCGGCTTGCATTCGACGCTCTGTGAGCGACGCGGAATACGTGGTGTTTCGCTCGCGTTACACCTCAGCGATTCCCACCCTTTCTCCAGCACTCGGGGTCTAGGGTGACAGCCAGGTGCTGTACTGTTATCCACCCGTGAACGCGGAATCAGCGTCTGAGAAGGGGGCCCGACATGATCCTGGTTCGTCAAGAGATCGGTGACGTCCTTCGCGACCTGCGCCAGCAGAAGGGGCGCACTCTGCGTCAGGTGGCCGGTCGCGCGAGTGTCGCTCTGGGCTACCTCAGTGAGGTCGAGCGCGGTCAGAAAGAAGCATCCAGCGAGATCCTCGCCGCCGTCGCAGAGGCGCTCGATGTTCCGATCTCCTCGATCATGCGCGAGGTCGGAGATCGCATCTCGGTGCTTGAGGGCCTGCAGACCTTCCCCGACGTCGTTCCCGACGACCTCGCATCGCTCGACGGCGATTTCGCACAGCCCGAGCTGTCGCTGCGCTGACGCCTTGTCGTCCAGAGGGGTCCCGCTGTGCGGCTGAGTGAGTTCTCCCGCGCCGTGCGCGCGGAGTTCGGGGGCCGCGGTGAGGCGCTGATCGCCGACCTGGCGCTGAGTCGCCTGTCTCACCGAACCGCCGAGCAGGCGCTCGCCGACGGTGTCGACATCCGAGAGGTGTGGCTCGCGCTCTGCCTGGAGGCAGACGTTCCCGAGGCGCGTCGCTACGGCGTGGGGCGCCTGGAGTCGAAGCGCTGAATCTTCGGGCGTCCGGCGTTCGGGCCGCGTGTCGCATCGAACATGTGTTCTATCGCGCGTAGAGTCCTCCCCAGGACGTCTTGCCTGCACGTTGTCCTCGGTTTCGTAGCCGCCGCCGATCGATGTCGGAGGTGATGCGTAACGTGGCCCGCGTCATCGAGACACCTCACGCCTTGTCGTAGGGCTCTCTCCGTCGGAGAGGGGCGCGACAGCCTACAGGCGACGGAACGCGAGCACGAAGGAACACGTCATGCCATCACCTGCTGACCGCGAGAAGGCCCTCGAGTCTGCCCTCGCTCAGATCGACCGCCAGTTCGGAAAGGGCTCGGTCATGCGGCTGGGCAGCGACGAGCGCGCCCCGGTCGAAGTCATCCCGACGGGCTCCATCGCCCTCGACGTCGCCCTCGGTGTCGGCGGCCTCCCGCGGGGCCGAATCATCGAGATCTATGGGCCGGAATCGTCCGGAAAGACGACTCTCACGCTCCACGCCATCGCGAATGTGCAGCGTGCGGGCGGCATCGCGGCGTTCGTCGACGCCGAGCACGCGCTCGACCCCGACTACGCGCAGAAGCTCGGTGTCGACATCGACCAGCTCCTGGTCTCCCAGCCCGACACCGGAGAGCAAGCACTCGAGATCGCCGACATGCTCGTCCGGTCCGGGGCGATCGATCTCGTCGTCATCGACTCGGTCGCCGCTCTCGTCCCCAAGGCGGAGATCGAGGGGGAGATGGGTGATTCGCACGTCGGTCTGCAGGCCCGCCTCATGTCCCAGGCGCTGCGCAAGCTCACCGGTGGGCTGAACCAGACCAACACCACGATGATCTTCATCAACCAGCTGCGCGAGAAGATCGGCGTGTTCTTCGGCTCGCCCGAAACCACTGCAGGAGGAAAGGCGCTCAAGTTCTACGCGTCGGTCCGGCTCGACATCCGGCGTATCGAGACGCTCAAGGACGGCACCGAGGCGGTGGGTAACCGCACGCGCGTGAAGGTCGTGAAGAACAAGATGGCGCCGCCGTTCAAGCAGGCCGAGTTCGACATCCTCTACGGCGTCGGTATCTCGAGAGAGGGAAGCCTCATCGACTTCGGTGTGGAGCACGCCATCGTCAAGAAGTCCGGTGCGTGGTACACGTACGACGGTGAGCAGCTCGGTCAGGGTAAGGAGAATGCTCGCAACTTCCTGATCAAGAACACCGACGTGGCCGCCGAGATCGAGACGAAGATCAAGCAGAAGCTGGGTATCGGGCAGCCCAAGCAGGTGGAGTCCGCCGACGAGCTCGCAGCGCGTCGTCCCGCGTGATCTGCGGGGATCGTTTGTGACTACAGGCGACACCAACGGGGGCCACGACGCTCGTCTGGCCCCCGTGATCCCGCTGTTCGGAGACGTACAGGGTGAGGCAGCGCGCAGCCCATGGCACACGACGTGGGCGCACGACGAGCCCGCGCGCGGCGCGGACGGCGCGGTCGAACCCACCGAGATCCAGCAGAAGGCAGAGGCCGCCCTGCTCAAGAAACTCCGGGGAAGGTCGCTGTCGGTTCGCGAGTCGCGCGACTTCCTCCTGGGTGAGCAGGCGAGTCCCGCCGAGGCGGATGCCGTTCTCGACACCCTCGTGCGTCACGGCTACCTCGACGACATTCGTCTCGCCGAGCAGCTCGTCTACTCCGGCACCGTGAAGAAGGGACAGGGGAGACAGGCGATAGCTCGAGCGCTCGTCCAACGGGGGATTCCCCGTGACGTGGTCGACGCGGCACTGTCGGACGCCCCCGACGATGACGCCGAGCGAGCGCTCGACTACGCGCGGCACAAGGCCGGCGCGTTTCGCGAGGTCGATCGCGACACGGCGCTCAGGCGACTGGTCGGGCAGCTGTCCCGGCGGGGGTACTCGTCGCACGTTGCGATGGTCGCAGCGCGTACCGCGCTCGAGGAAGCCGCCCGACCCACCGTGCGATTCGAGTGACCGGCTGCGACTCGACCGGCTGCGGGCGCTGAGGCGATCGTAGAATGAGGGGATCATGACTTCTCCGTCTTCCACCCCGACGCTGATCGCGCCGTCTTCTGCGGCACGCGCCCAAGACGGGAGCGCCCGTACCTACGAGGTGCGTACGTTCGGCTGCCAGATGAACGTGCACGACTCCGAACGGCTGTCCGGTTCGCTGGAGAGTGCCGGATATGTGCGCGCTGACGCCGGCACCGAAGCCGACGTGATCGTCATCAACACCTGTGCGGTGCGCGACAACGCGGCCGGCAAGCTCTACGGAACGCTCGGTCATCTCAAGAGTCGCAAGGATCGCCACGAAGGGATGCAGATCGCGGTCGGTGGCTGTCTGGCTCAGATGGACAAGGACGCGGTCCTCGACAAGGCCCCCTGGGTGGATGTCGTCTTCGGCACGCACAACATGGGTTCGCTCCCGCGCATGCTCGAACGCGCGCGTCACAACGGGGACGCGGAGCTGGAAATCCTCGAATCGCTCGAGGTGTTCCCCTCGACACTGCCCACCAAACGTGACTCCGTCCACAGCGGGTGGGTGTCGATTTCGGTCGGCTGCAACAACACCTGCACCTTCTGTATCGTGCCGAGCCTGCGTGGCAAGGAAAAGGACCGTCGGCCCGGTGACATCCTGAGCGAGATCAAACTCCTGGTCGACGACGGCGCGATCGAAGTCACCCTCCTCGGCCAGAACGTCAACAGTTACGGTGTGGAGTTCGGCGACCGTCAGGCGTTCGGCAAGCTGCTGCGCGCAGCCGGGGAGATCGACGGTCTCGAGCGCATCCGTTTCACCAGCCCCCATCCGGCGGCCTTCACCGATGACGTGATCGACGCGATGGCCGAGACGCCGGCGGTGATGCCGCAGCTGCACATGCCGCTGCAGTCCGGTTCGGACCGGGTGCTGAAGGCGATGCGGCGGTCGTACCGCAGCGAGCGCTTCCTCGGCATCCTCGACCGGGTACGTGATCGCATCCCGCACGCGGCGATCACCACCGATATCATCGTCGGTTTTCCCGGCGAGACCGAGGAAGACTTCGCCGAGACCCTCCGCGTGGTGGAGGAGTCGCGCTTCGCCAGCGCCTTCACGTTCCAATACTCGATCCGCGAAGGCACGCCGGCGGCCACAATGCCCGATCAGGTGCCCAAGGCGGTCGTACAGGAGCGTTACGAACGCCTCGTCGCCCTGCAAGACCGCATCTCACTCGAAGAGAATCAGCGTCAGCTGGGGCGCGAGCTGCAGGTTCTCGTCTCCACCGGCGAGGGCAAGAAGGATGCCGAGACGCACCGGCTCACCGGTCGCGCCGAAGACAATCGTCTCGTCCACTTCGAGCTGCCCTCCGGCTCTCCCGTGCCCCGCCCCGGCGACGTGGTGACGGTGACCGTGACGCACGCCGCGCCGTTCCACCTCCTGGCGGACAGTCCCGACGGGTCTGCGCTCCGCATCCGCCGCACGCGTGCCGGCGACGCGTGGGACAGGGCACAGGCCGAGTCGTGTGGAGTGCCCGCTCCCAGCGGCGGTGCTCAGCCCGTGGGGCTCGGCATCCCCACCCTGCGCATCGGGTCGTGACCCGATTCCGGCGGCGGAGCAGCCGGCGATGACGGTCGGGCCGCGCCTGTGGGCCGTCGTCGGCGCCACGGGAACGGGCAAGAGCGATCTGTCGTTGCGTCTCGCCGACGCGCTCTCGCGACGGGGCCGTCACGCCGAGATCGTCAACGCCGACGCCATGCAGCTGTACCGGGGAATGGACATCGGTACCGCCAAAGTGTCGGAATCCGAGCGCGCGGCCGTCCCGCATCACCTCCTCGACGTGCTCGATGTGACGCAGGAGGCGGCCGTCGCGTGGTATCAGGAGCGGGCGCGGTCGGCAATCCGAGACGTTCACTCCCGAGGTGGTGACGCGATCCTGGTCGGGGGCTCGGGTCTGTATGTCTCCAGCGTCCTCTTCGACTTCCGGTTCCCGCCGCGCGACGGGCAACTGCGTGCACGCCTGGAAGCCGAAGCCGACGCCCACGGAGTCGAAGCGCTCTACGCACGCCTGCGGGAACTCGATCCGTCGGCCGCCGCACGCATCGACCCGCGGAACAGCCGTCGCGTCGTGCGCGCGCTCGAGGTGATCGCGCAGGGGAGCCAGACCCACGGTGCGGCCCTACCGGAGGCCCCGGTGCTCTGGAACACGCACACCCATGTCGTGGGCGTGCAGCGCGACCGTGCGGAGCTGGTCGAAGGCCTGGACGCGCGGGTGGAGCGGATGTGGCAGGCCGGCCTGCTCGACGAGGTGGAACGTCTGCGTGCCCAGGGACTGGAACGTTCGGTGACCGCCGGTCGCGCGATCGGGTACGCCCAAGCGCTCGCGCATCTTCGCGGTGAGCTCGACCGCGCCGAGGCGATCTCGGCGACACAGGCGCTCACACGGCGCTACGCACGACGCCAGGTGTCCTGGTTCCGTCGCTATCCGGACGTGCGATGGGTGGGACCGGGCGCCGATGCGTCGAGCCTGGCAGACTCGGTCGTATGGGCGTGATCATCCGGGCATTCGACGTGAGCGATACCGAAGACGTGGTGTCGCTGTGGCAGGAAACGGGACTCAGCCGCCCCTGGAACAACCCGTACCAGGACATCCGTCGCAAGTTGACCGTGCAGCCCGAGCTGTTCCTCGTCGCCGTCGACGGCTCGTCCGTCGTCGGGACGGTGATGGCGGGATACGACGGGCATCGCGGGTGGTTGTATTACCTCGCCAGCGCGCCGGCGCGACGCGGCGAAGGGATCGGCCGCCGCCTCGTGGAGGCGGCCGAGGCGCTGCTGCTCGAGATGGGATGTCCCAAGGTGCAGCTGATGGTACGCACCGAGAACGTCGAGGTGCACGATTTCTACGCGGCGCTCGGCTTCGAGCCCTTCGAGACCTGGAACACCGGCAAGCGGTTGATCGCGGACTGATCGAGCCTCTGCCCACACCCGGCGCTCACCGAGGCCCTCACCCTGCGCTCACCTAGACTTGAGCGGTGTCCACCATTGCGTTCACCAAAGGCCACGGCACCGGCAATGACTTCGTCATCATCCCGGACCCCGAGGGTGCGCTCTCGTTGAGCGACAGCCAGGTCGCCGCGCTGTGCGACCGGCGCTTCGGCATCGGCGGGGACGGTACGCTCCGGGTCGTCAGGTCGCGAGCCCTGCCGGAGGGAGCGGCGACGCCCGAGGCCGAGTGGTTCATGGACTACCGGAACGCCGATGGCTCGGCCGCGGAGATGTGCGGGAACGGCATCCGGGTCTTCGCACGCTATCTCGTGGAGACCGGGCTCGCGACCCTCGCCGAGGGGGAGACCCTCGCGATCGGCACCCGGGCGGGCACGAAGACCCTGACGCGATCGACGCACGGATTCGAGGTCGATCTGGGCGTCTGGCGGACGCTCAACGACGACGTCGTGGTGAGGGTGCGCGGCCTGGATGTCGCAAGACCCGGACAGGGGATCGACGTCGGCAATCCTCATGTCGTTGTCGCGCTGTCCAGCTCCGATGAGCTCGACGGACTCGACCTCACCGTGCAGCCGCAGCTCCACCCCGAACCCTCCGAGGGGGCGAACATCGAGTTCGTGGTCCCCGCCGAACCACTGGTGACCGACGGTGTCGGTTCGATCGCCATGCGGGTCTTCGAACGGGGCGTGGGGGAGACCCTATCGTGCGGCACCGGCGTGGCTGCAGCGGCGCTCGCCGTGCGGCACTGGGCCGGCCCCGCGGCGCCGACGCAGTGGACCGTCGATGTTCCCGGCGGCAGCCTGGGCGTACGCGTGGCCGCACGGCCGGGCGGCGAGCACGTGCTCTTGTCCGGCCCGGCCTCGCTGGTCTTCTCCGGCGAGGTCACACTCGCGTGAGCACAGGCCCCGGCCGACTCACGCGCGCCGCGCGTCAGTCAGACGCGGGATCTGGGACCGTGATCGCGCCGGTCGCCGGTGTTCCGTGGCGCCGCACCTTCAGCACGCGAAACCCGCGCGCCGTCGCTGCCCGCGTGACGGTGTAGCCATTGTCGAACGTGGCAGCCAGCCAGCGCTGCAACGAGTCGGAACCGAGATTTCGCTGCACGACCAGCCAGGCGTCGCTGCGGACGTCGAGCCGCGGGATCCACCTCTGCAGGAGACCGTGCAGCTCGTTCTTGCCGACGCGGATGGGCGGGTTCGAGCGGATGGTGCGGAACACGACGTCGTCGGGAACATCGTCGGGCGTGACGGCGTTGATGTTTTGAAGACCGTGTTCGGCCGCGTTGCGGCGCACCAGATCCAGTGCACGCTCGTTGACATCCACCGCCCAGATGGTGGCTCGGGGAGCTTGCAGGGCAAGGGTGAGAGCGATGGGACCCCACCCGCACCCGATGTCGAGGAAGTGACCGCCCGGCGGCGGGGGTGGGGTGTTGGACAGCAACACGGAGGTGCCCGAATCGACATGGTCGGGGCTGAAGACGCCACCGGCGGTGGTCACCTCGAGGGCTCGCCCGTCCAGCATCACGCGAATTCGGCGGAGGTTCTCAGCGCTGGCCGGGGACGCACTGAAGTAATGATCGCTCGCCATGGCTTCCGAGCGTAGCGGAGGAGTTCCCCCGTGCGGGAGGCTAGAGTGCACGGATGGCCGGATCCGACCGGATCCGGCCGAGGAAAGGAAGACATGACCGAAACCACCACCCCGTCCAGCACCGATGAGACGCCGGTGGACCCGGTGGATCGTGTGCTCGCGCACGCCGACGTGCGATCCGGGGTGCGGGTCTTCGGGGGAGCCCAAGCACTGCAGCACGAATCGACCGTCGCCTACGGCGACACCGACGGCGAGCAGTGGGATCGCGAAGAGCGTGCGGCGCTGCGTCGCGTCGCCGGCCTGTCGACCGAGCTCCAGGACGTCACCGAGGTCGAGTACCGGCAGTTGCGCCTGGAGAACGTCGTGCTCGTGGGCGTGTACGCGCAGGGTTCGCAGGAGGATGCCGAGAACTCGCTGCGCGAGCTCGCCGCCCTCGCGGAGACGGCGGGTGCCGTCGTGCTCGACGGCGTCCTGCAGCGCCGTCCGCATCCCGATCCCGCTACCTACATCGGTCGCGGAAAGGCGGCCGAGCTGCGCGACCTGGTCGCGGCGGTCGGGGCGGACACCGTGATCGCCGACACCGAGCTCGCCGCAAGCCAGCGGCGCGCGCTGGAGGACGTCGTCAAGGTGAAGGTGATCGACCGCACCACGGTGATCCTCGACATCTTCAGCCAGCACGCCAAGAGCCGCGAGGGCAAGGCGCAGGTCGAACTCGCCCAGCTCGAATACCTCCTTCCCCGACTTCGCGGGTGGGGTGAGTCGATGTCGCGCCAGGCCGGTGGCCAGGTCGGCGCCGGCGGCGCCGGAATGGGCTCACGGGGCCCGGGCGAGACCAAGATCGAGCTCGACCGGCGTCGCATCCGGACCCGGATGGCGCAACTGCGCCGACAGATCCGTGACTTCGCGCCGGCGCGCGATGCCAAGCGTGCCGAGCGCAAGCGCCACACCGTGCCCTCGGTGGCGATCGCCGGCTACACCAACGCCGGCAAGTCGAGTCTGCTCAACCGCCTGACCAGCGCCGGGGTGCTGGTGGAGAACGCGCTGTTCGCCACCCTGGATGCCACGGTGCGGCGCGCACAGGCAGCCGACGGCCGCGTGTACACGCTCACCGACACTGTCGGCTTCGTCCGCAACCTTCCGCATCAGCTGGTCGAGGCATTCCGCTCGACGCTGGAGGAGGTCGGCGACGCCGACGTCATCGTGCATGTCGTCGACGGCGCGCATCCTGACCCCGCAGCGCAACTGGCCACCGTGCGTGAGGTGATGGCCGATGTGGGGGCGCGATCCACTCGCGAGATCGTGGTGTTCAACAAATCGGATCTGATCGATGACGAGACGCGTCTGGTCCTGCGCGGGATCGAGCCGGGCGCGGTCTTCGCCTCGTCGCGCAGCGGCGAGGGCATCGACGAGTTGCGGGCCGAGATCGAGCGGGCATTGCCGCTTCCGGCGGTGGAGGTTCGAGCGCTCGTTCCCTACGACCGGGGCGATCTCATCAACGCCGTCCACGAGTCGGGACACATCATCACGACCGCACACGAAGAGGGTGGTACGGCCGTCCACGCGTATGTGAACGAGAGGCTCGCTGCCGAACTCGCCCCCTACTCGATGACCTGATCCCCGGCAGTGGCGCCGAACAGGTCGATCGGCGCCACGTCGGGCGTTCTGAAGTCGAAGACCTGCCCGAGGAAGGCGAGTTCGGTCTCCAGCGCATGGACGATCGTCTCGGTGCGGCGGAAGCCGTGGCCCTCGCCCTCGTACAGCACGTAGGCGTGGGGCACGCCGTGCGCCCGCAGGGCATCGCGGATCGCCTCTGACTGCGCGGGGGGGACGACGGCATCGTCGGCCCCCTGCAGCAGGAGCAGGGGCACCCGGAACCGGTCGGACCGGCTCAACGGCGACCGCTCGATGTAGAGATGCTCGGCTTCGGGGAGCGGCCCGATCAGCCCATCGAGATAGCGGGCCTCGAAATCGTGTGTGTCCGCGGCCAGAGCCCGCGCATCGCCCACTCCGTATCGGGAGACACCTGCGGCGAACACGTCATCACCGACCAGCGCCGCCAGGACGGTCCATCCGCCCGCCGAGCCCCCTTCGATGACCAGCCTCGCCGGATCCGCCTCGCCCGCATCCGCGAGTCCGCGCGCGGCCGCCGTGACGTCGTCGACATCGACGACGCCCCACTGCCCGCGCAGGCGTTCCCGGTAGGCGCGCCCGTAGCCGGTCGATCCGCCGTAGTTCACGTCGAGCACCCCGATTCCGCGACTGGTGAAGTAGGCGACCTTCGCATCGGCGACCCCCGAGACGTGGGCAGTCGGACCGCCGTGCACCCACACGAGGTAGGGCGGACGTTCATCCACCGGCCCCGACACCTCCGGATGAGTGGGCGCGTACGCGTATGTGTGCACGGCGCCGTGGGGGCCGTCGAAGGCGAGGGCGCGGGCGGAGGGGAGCCACGCGTCATCCACCGGAAGGCTCGCGACGCGCACCTCTTCGACGCTCGCTTCGCTCGTCCCCTCCGGCGCGGAGTCACCGGCACCGTCGAGATCCACGAGCCAGACGCCGCTGCGCCCGCGCGCGACTCCCGACACGAGCACACGCGAGCCGCGGGCGTGTTCGATGCTCATCCGCGACCGAGGGGGAACCTCCAGTGCACGCCGACCGCCGCTCGCATCGATCACCTCGAGTACGTCGTCGCCGTCGGTGCTCACCGTGACGATGCGTCCGTCATCTAGGGCCGCGTACCACCGCGCCCCGAGCACCCAGAGGGGACCGCCGGTGTCGGCATCCGCGGGGGAGAGATCGGTCGACTCACCCAGCACCACCCCACCCGGGGCGCCCGGGTCGTCCGAGGTGGCCGTCTCCACCCGGCGGCGCCGAAGGTTCCAGCGATTGCTCGTGTCGTCGACGTACAGGAGTTCGTGATCGCCGCGCCACTCCGGCTGCAGCGGTGCCGAGACTCCCGAGTCGATCACGACGTGGCAGGCGGCACCCACCGTCGCGACACGGATCGACGTATGGTCCCACGGCATGTTCGGGTGGTCCCAAGCGACCCAGGCGAGGTGCCGGCCGCCGGGGGAGAGCGCGGGCTGGGCGACGAAGTCGGTGCCCTCGGCAAGAGTGGTGACACCCTTGCCGGAGGGAGATATCGAGACGATCGAGCGACGAGGGATCGCGCCGTCGCGGTGCTCCTCCCGCACCGCAAGAAGCATGCCCTCCTGCCAGCTGAGGCCGCCGTAGCGTGTGTCGCCGGAATCGTCGGTGAGCGGCGTCGGGATGCCGCCCTCGCGCACCGTCCAGACCCGCTGATCGGACTTCTCGACGAAGAACAGCTGCCCGTCGTCGGTGGCGGCCCACGAGCCGCCGCCGTACTCGTGCACGCGCGAGCGTGCGTTCCAGGGCGCTGCCAAAACGTCGCGGATGGCGCCGTCGGCATCGCGGCGACGCACGGCCGTTCGTCCGCCCTCCTCGGCGACGGACTCGCCCCACCAGATGTCGCTCGCGACGAAGGCAGCGCCCTCGAACCGCGGCGAACCGGCAGCGACGACCGAAGCCGTCAGCGGAGACGGCCACGAACCATAGGGCAGGGTGTCGACCATCCCTCCACGCTACGCGGGATGAAACAACGCGTCACACTCGGGAGGCCCCGCGCCGCCGGTCATATAGTTGTGCCATCGACGCCCGGCTGACCGGGCAGGAGCGACAGCCGAGCCCGGCATCCGCCCGCGATGACCGTCATCGGACTCCGTCCGAATGATGGCCGCGGCCGACCGGCCCCCTCGAGCGTGGATCCCGCGCTCTCCGCCCCTGAACCGAGAGCTGTCATGCCCACCGAAGCGCTCACGGCACCCGTGCCGTTCTCCTTCGAGATCTATCCGCCTCGCACTGCCGACCGCATGCCGGCCCTTCATGAGACGATCCGCCGGCTGGCGGAGGTCGGCCCGCAGTTCATCTCCGTGACCTTCGGTGCGGGCGGGTCCACCGGCGGACGCTCGCTGGAGGTGCTCACGCACATCCTCCGCGAGACGAGCGTGCCGCCTCTGGCGCACCTGACCTGCGTGGGGAGCACGTACGCCGACGCGGCCGCGCTCATCCGGGAGTTCCTCGACGCAGGCATCACCCGGTTCCTCGCCTTGCGCGGCGATCCGCCCGCCGGCGCCGAGGAGGGGGATGCCTTCCTCGGTGATCTGGAGAGTGCGGCACAGCTGGTGCAGCTGATCGGGCGCGTGCAGGCGGAGAGGGAGCCCTACCGTGAGGCGGAGGTTCCGGGAGTGCCCGGCGCCGTTCGCGTCGGCGAGCGAGAGCGGGTGCAGGTCTCCGTCGCGGCGTTCCCCAACGGTCACCCGCGATCGCGGCATCGTCACGAGGACATCGATGCCCTCCTGGCAAAACAGGCTGCCGGTGCCACCCTGGCGATCACCCAGCTGTTCTTCGAGGCGGACGACTACCTCGACTTCGTCGCCCGGGCGCGGTCGGCCGGCGTGCACATCCCGATCCTTCCCGGCCTGATGCCGATCACGTCGTCATCGCGCCTGGAGCGGGTGCTCCAGCTCACCGGTGAGCCGCGCCCGCGGCAGTTGGCCGCCGCTCTTGCCGATGCACCGGATGTGCACACCCAGCGAGAGGTCGGAATCGCTCACGCGGCACGCTTGGCGTGCGAAGTGCGCGACGGCGGAGCGCCGGGCGTTCACCTCTATGCCTTCAACAATCACGACACCGTGCTCGACGTTCTGCGTCGCGCCCGCATCCTCGTCACGGATCAGGAGAACCGATCATGACCACCGCAGAGGGAACGATTCTCGGCTACCCCCGCATCGGCCGCCGCCGGGAGCTCAAGCGCGCACTCGAGGCGTACTGGTCGGGCGAGTCCTCGATCGATGATCTCGAGGCCGCCGCGCGTCGACTGCGGCGTGAGACCCGGGAGCGGCTGGCCGCCCATGGCTTGGGACGCACCGACTCGTCCATCCCGGAGAGCTTCTCGTTCTACGACCAGATGCTCGACATCGCCGCGGCCGTGGGGGCCCTGCCGGCAAGGTTCGACCCGCTGCGGTTGCCGGACGGCAGCATTCCGCTCTCGACCTACTTCGCGGCAGCGCGGGGCGACGCGCGTCGCCCCGCGCTGGAGATGACCAAATGGTTCGATACCAACTATCACTACCTCGTGCCCGAGATCGGTCCCCAGACACCGTTCGCGGCGCTCGGCGGCCGCTTCGCCGCTCAGGTGCGCGAGGCGCGGGCGGACGGCTTCGTGACCCGTCCGGTGCTCGTCGGGCCGGTGACGTTCCTCGCCCTCTCGAAGGCGGCAGCCGACACACCGCACGGATTCCGCCCGCTGGATCGGCTGAACGACCTCCTTCCGGTCTACGCCGACCTCATCGCTGGACTGCGCGACGCCGGAGCGGAGTGGGTGCAACTGGATGAGCCGGCTCTCGTCTCGCAATCGCTGGGGGTGAGCGATGCCGACCTGGCTGCCGCTGCCGAGAGCGCATACGCCGTGCTCGGCGCCGCGACGCGTCGGCCCTCGATCCTGGTCGCCGCCGGGTACGGCCGGCTATCGGATGCGGCGTGGCAGACCCTCGCAGCCGCGCCGGTCGAGGGACTTGCCATCGATCTGGTGCGAGGTTCCCTGCCGCCGCGGGTGCCGGGCCTCCACTCGAAGGCTCTGGTCGGCGGCGTCGTCGACGGCCGCAACGTCTGGCGGGGCGACCTCGCAGCGGCGCTGTCGCTGCTCGAGGAGCTGCGTGGTCTCGGCGCGGCGCGGGTGATCGCCGGAACGTCGACGTCGTTGCAGCATGTGCCGCACGATGTCGGTGACGAGCCGGATCTCGGCCCGCGGCTGTCGTCGTGGCTTGCGTTCGCGGACCAGAAGGTATCGCAGGTCGCGACGCTGGCGCGCGGACTCGCAGAAGGCTCGGGCGCGATCGCCGCCGAACTCGCCGAGGCCTCGGCGGCGTTGCGCGACCGCCTCCTCGCCGCCGGGGTGCGCGACGATGCCGTGCGGGCGCGCACCTCGGCGCTGTCGGAGGTCGATAGCCGTCGTGTCGCGCCGGACATCCGCGCGCACGCGCAGGAGGACCTCGCGCTCCCGCCGCTGCCGACCACGACCATCGGCTCGTTTCCGCAGACCACCGAGATCCGGCGCGCGCGTGCCGAATACACCCGCGGGGATCTTTCCGATGTCGACTATGAGACCTTCCTCCGCGAGGAGATCGCGCGGGTGATCGCCCTCCAGGAAGAACTCGGACTCGATGTGCTCGTGCACGGCGAGCCGGAACGCAACGACATGGTGCAGTACTTCGCCGAGAATCTGACGGGGTTCGTCGTCACGCGCAATGGCTGGGTGCAGTCCTACGGATCTCGCGCGACGCGGCCGTCGATCCTCTGGGGTGACGTGTCGCGGCCGGAGGCGATCACCGTGAGGTGGGCGCGGTTCGCGCAGTCGCTCACCGACCGTCATGTCAAGGGAATGCTCACCGGGCCGGTCACGATCCTCGCGTGGTCCTTCGTGCGCGACGATCAGCCCCTGGCGGAGACGGCGCGACAGGTCGCCGTGGCGCTGCGTGACGAGATCGCCGACCTGGAGCATGCCGGCATCCGAATCGTGCAGGTCGACGAGCCGGCTCTCCGTGAGCTCCTGCCGCTCAAGACGGCGGACCACGACGAGTATCTCGACTGGTCGGTGGGAGCATTCCGCCTGGCGACAGGCGGGGCGGCGGACTCGACGCAGATCCACACCCACCTCTGCTACTCGGAGTTCGATGTCGTGCTCGACGCCATTGCGGCGCTGGATGCCGACGTGACCTCCATCGAGGCGGCGCGAAGCCGTGGTGATGTCGTCGACGCCGTCGCGGCGGCGGGGTTCTCGCGCGGAATCGGACCGGGTGTGTACGACATCCACTCACCGCGGGTACCCACGGCAGACGAGCTCGCCGCACTCGTCCGACGTGCGGCGACGGTCTTGCCGGCTCAGCGGGTGTGGGTCAATCCCGACTGCGGACTCAAGACACGCGGCTACGACGAGACGGTTCGTGCGCTGGGCAACCTGGTGGCGGCGGCGGAGCGGGTGCGAGCGGAGGTGACTGCGTCGGTGTAGGTCATGACCCGGGCGCTGCGTCGTCGCCGGCATCTCCCGGCCGGGACGCAGCGCGTCGGATCAGCCACTGCACACCGATCGCGCCGACGGCCACCGCCACTCCCGTGACCGCGACGATGCGAGCCGTGACCTCGAGCGGGTCGACGACGCGACCGTACGCCGACTCGATCGCCGCCGTCCACGGCCCCGCTCCTCCGGCCGTCGACGTCAGGACGGAACCGCCGATCGCGAGCGTGATCCACAGGAGGATTGCTCCGACGACGATCGCGATGCCGACACCGAGAACGGCGGGGATCCGGCGCCGTGCTGCGATCACCGCGGCGCCGAGCAGCGCGACCGTCAGCAGCGGTGTCCACCATCCTGCGGCGACCACCGCGGCGTAGGCGGCGCGCGTCTGCGCGAGGCCGGCGCCGGGCGCGACGACGATCTCGCGGTCGAGGGAGGGGATGAGCGAGCCGGCGGACTCGGAAACCCCTCCGATCCGCTCGCGGACTCGATCGACGAGCGGGCCGAGACGGACCACCACGCCCCGATCGGTCAGGGCCACGACATCTCGACCGTCGATCGTGGCGGCCGTCGTCACGGCGCGGTGGGTGGCGCGCACCGCAGACGACCAGAGCGAGGCGAACTCGGGTGAGCGCACGACCGCGTCCACGGCGTCTTCGGTTGCGCTGCGCAGACCTGCAGCGGCGCGTTCTTCGAGCAGCCGCAACACGGCCGCAGACCGCGAACCCAGACCCAGGTCGACGAGACCGTCCACGAGCTGACGCGTCAGCTCGTCGAAGTCGACGCGCGCCGCGATGGCCCGGGTCGTCTCGTGGATGACCGCATCCTGAACCGCGGGATCGCCGGCGAGCGGGGCGAGCGTCGCCACGAAGGCGTTCTCGTCGACGACGTGGACCCGAGCCCAGGCGGTGGCGGCGGAGACGGGGACCAGCACGGCTGCGGTGGTGAGCAGCGCCGCCGCGACGACGGGCCTCCAGCGGCTGCGCCTGCGGTGCGTGCGCACGATCGTCAGACGGCGCGCAGGACGGCCACGACCTTGCCTAGCACGACGGCGTCGTCGCCGAGGATCGGCTCGAACGCGGAGTTGCGCGGGAGGAGCCAGGTGTGTCCGTCGCGCTGGCGGAAGGTCTTGACGGTGGCCTCGTCGTCGAGCATCGCGGCCACGATGTCGCCGTTGTCCGCTGTCGCCTGTGAGCGTACGACCACCCAGTCGCCGTCGCAGATCGCCGCGTCGATCATCGACTCCCCACTCACCTTGAGCATGAACAGGTCGCCCTTGCCGACCAGCTGGCGGGGGAGCGGGAAGATCTCCTCCACCTGCTGCTCGGCGGTGATCGGGACACCAGCGGCGATACGACCGACCAGCGGTACCATCGCCGCGTCGCCGACCGCCGGTGCGGTGTCGGCGGGATTCTCGGCGGCAGCGCCGGGAAGGTCGATCAACACCTCCATGGCACGTGTCTTGCCGGGGTCGCGTCGCAGATAGCCGCTGAGTTCCAGCTGGTTGAGCTGATGCGTCACGCTCGACAGAGACTTGAGCCCTACCGCGTCGCCGATCTCACGCATGCTCGGCGGATACCCGTGCCGGGCGATCGACCTCTGGATGACCTCGAGGATGGCGAGCTGCTTATCGCTCAGGCTCTTGCGGCGCCGCGTCTGCGGCTTGTCGCGCGAGCTCCTGTCGTCGTCCATGATCGCGGCTCCTCTCGGTCCTCCGACAAGCACTCGTCTTCGAATGTCGGAGGTTGGTGATGGGGTCTGTCTATCGAAACCGTATCCGCAGTCTCCGCCGTCGACACGGAATCGTTCGCGTGTCGCGTTCGATCCATCTGCGAGAACCGGATCGCTTGACATCATCCTACATTCGAAGATAGATTCGGAAGAGAACTTCGCATCCGGCCCTCCCGGCCGAGGGCTGGATGCGAAGCTCCGATCCCAGGAGGAGCCATGACCACGATCGACCTCACCGGTGCACCGACGTTGCATGTCACGCGAGCCGTTCCGTCAACGCGCCTGCGCCTCACCCGACGGGGTCGTCGAGTGCTCGCCGTACTGGCGGCCACGCCGGCGATCATCGCCCTGGGGTTCGCGATCCTCTCGGGGGGTGCGGCACTCGCTTCCGGCGAAGGCGGCGCCGGCGCGGATGAGTTCGCCACCGTGACGGTCGCTCCCGGCGACACGCTGTGGTCGATCGCCACCGATGTCGCGCCGGATGTCGACCCGCGCGACGTGATCAACGACATTGCTCGACTGAATGCGCTCGACAGCGCCGAGCTCAGCGTCGGCACCTCGCTCGCGATTCCGGCGCGATACTCGACGGGCGAGTGACCGGCTCTAGCATGGGTGCGTGAGCGTTCACCTCGACGACCTTCCCCTACGTGATGACCTCCGTGGGTTGCTGCCCTACGGTGCACCCCAGGCGCCGCTTCCTATCGCGCTGAACGTCAACGAGAACACGCATCCCGTTCCCGAAGACGTCGCCGACGACATCCTCGATGCCGTGGCCCGGGCGTTGCGCGATATCAATCGCTACCCGGATCGCGAGTTCACCGCCCTCCGCGAGGGGTTCGCGAGCTACCTCGGTCATGGGCTGTCACGCGATCAGATCTGGGCGGCGAACGGATCGAACGAGGTGCTCCAGCACGTCCTGCAAGCCTTCGGCGGTCCCGGCCGGCGGGCCTTCGGGTTCGGGCCGACCTACTCCATGTACCCGCTTCTCACGCGCGCGACGGGAGCAGAGTACGTTGCCGGCACCCGGGCGCCCGACTACACGTTGAGCGCGGAGTCGGCCGCCGCGCAGGTGCAGGAGGCGCAGCCCGACATCGTGTTCCTTTGTGCGCCGAACAACCCCACCGGCACGCCGATGTCGATGGAGGTCATCGCGGCCGTCTACGAGGCGACCCGCGGCATGGTGGTCGTCGACGAGGCCTACCACGAGTTCTCCTCCCACGGAGAGGGATCGGCGCTCAGCCTGCTCCCGGGCCGGGAACGCCTGATCGTGTCACGCACGATGAGCAAGGCGTTCGCCTTCGCCGGAGCGCGGGTGGGCTATCTCGCGGCCGATCCTGTCGTGATCGATGCGTTGAGGCTGGTGCGGCTGCCGTACCACCTGAGCGCGTTGACCCAGGCGGCTGCCACGGCCGCGTTGCGCCACGCGCCGACGATGTTGAGCATGGTCGACGACATCATCACCCAGCGCGATCGCATCGGCGCCACCCTCGACGCACTGGGCTACACGCCGCACGAGAGCGCGACGAACTTCGTGCTGTTCTCCGGCGTCGACGACCCGCAGGCCTCGTGGACGCGTCTGTACGAGCGCGGAGTGCTGGTGCGTGATGTCGGCATCGCACACAGCCTGCGTGTGACGGCCGGAACCGAGGCGGAGACCACCGCCTTCCTCGAGGCGATGGCTTCGCTCTGAAGCGAGCGGGCTGGCCGGAGCGGGCCGCGCGGCCTCGATAGACTCGGGCTATGAGCACCCCCGAGTCCCGCACGGCCGCATTGCGGCGCGCGACCAGCGAATCCACCGTCGAGCTCGAGCTGAACCTCGACGGGAGCGGCGTCAGCCACATCGACACCACGGTGCCCTTCTTCGACCACCTCCTCACGGCCTTCGCGAAGCACTCGCTCACCGATCTGACCGTGCGCGCTTCCGGTGACACCGACATCGATGCCCACCACACGGTCGAGGACGTCTCGATCGTCCTCGGTCAGGCGATCCGTCAGGCTCTGGGAGACAAAGCCGGGATCTCCCGCTACGGCGACGCGCTGGTGCCGCTCGACGAGGCCCTGGCTCAAGCGGTCGTCGACATCAGCGGACGCCCCTACCTCGTACACACCGGCGAGCCGGTCGGCTTCGAGCACCACCTCATCGGCGGGCACTTCACCGGCTCGCTCGTGCGACACACCTTCGAGGCGATCGCGTTCAACGGTGGGCTGACCCTGCACGTGTCCGTGCTCGGTGGTCGCGACCCGCACCACATCGCCGAGGCGGAGTACAAGGCGTGGGCCCGAGCCTTCCGGCAGGCCAAGGCGCGGGACCCGCAGGTCACCGGCATCCCCAGCACCAAGGGAGCTCTGTGACAGCGCCCACCAGACCGCTGGTCGCCGTCCTCGACTACGGCTCGGGAAACGTCCACTCCGCCGTCAAGGCGTTGGCCTCGGCGGGAGCAGACGCGCGCCTGACCGCTGACCGGGGTCTCGTGCAGGACGCGGCGGGGCTGGTCGTGCCTGGCGTGGGTGCATTCGATGCGGTCATGTCGGCACTGCGCGACAGTCGCGGCGACGAGATGATCGAGCGTCGCCTGGCCGGCGGGCTTCCGGTGCTCGGCATCTGCGTGGGCATGCAGGTGCTCTTCGAGCGCGGTGTCGAACGTGGAGCGGTCCGAGAAGGCCTCGGACAATGGCCCGGAACCGTGATCGAGCTCGACGCTCCCGTGCTTCCGCACATGGGGTGGAACACGGTGCGCGCGGCAAAGGACTCGGTGCTGTTTCGCGGACTGGAAGACGAGCGCTTCTACTTCGTGCACTCCTTCGGCGTGCAGTCCTGGGAACTCGACGTCATCCGCCCGTTCCGGGAGCCGTCGGTGACGTGGTGTGACTACGGCTCATCGTTCATCGCTGCCGTCGAGAACGGCCCGCTGTCTGCCACGCAGTTTCATCCCGAGAAGAGCGGCGAGGCGGGAATCCGACTCCTCGCCAATTGGGTCGATTCCCTTCCCCGCGGCTAGTCTCTCTGGAGCCATGAACGATTTCGCTTCCACCCCCGAACTGATCCTCTTGCCGGCTGTCGACGTCGCCGACGGCAAGGCTGTGCGCCTCACCCAAGGTGAGGCCGGCACCGAGACGAGCTACGGAGACCCGGTCGACGCCGCGCTCCAGTGGGCGCAGGACGGCGCCCAGTGGATCCACCTCGTCGACCTCGACGCGGCGTTCGGTCGCGGCAGCAACGCCCCGATCCTACGGAAGGTGATCAAGCAGCTCCGCGGCGTTCGGGTGGAACTGTCGGGAGGCATCCGCGACGACGCGACCCTGGAGGCCGCCCTCGAGTCGGGTGCATCGCGGATCAACCTCGGAACGGCGGCGCTCGAGAACCCCGAGTGGGCGGCGAACGTGATCGGCCGCTACGGTGACGCCATCGCCGTCGGCCTCGACGTGCGTGGTACCACCCTGGCCGCTCGCGGGTGGACGCGCGAGGGAGGAGACCTGTGGCAGGTCCTCGACCGGCTCGAAGACGCCGGGTGCAGCCGCTACGTCGTGACCGACGTGACGAAGGACGGCACCTTGCGCGGACCCAACGTGGACCTGTTGCGCGAGGTGGTTTCGCGCACCCCCAAGCCCGTGGTCGCCTCGGGCGGCATCTCCAGCCTCGATGACATCGCGGCGCTGCGTGAGCTCGTGCCGCTGGGTGTCGAGGGTGCGATCGTCGGCAAAGCCCTGTACGCCGGCGCGTTCACCCTCGCTGAGGCGCTGGATGTCGCCGGAAACTGACGACGGATGCCGGCCGGCGGCCGATTCCGCCGGCGTTCCGTGGGAGGGTCGCTCCTTCGAGCCCAACTCCCATGCCGCCGACGACGGCTCGGCGGACCCGGCACTGCTTGCCGCCCTCCGGCGGTTCCGCGCGGGCGAGGGGAGTCAGGGCGAGGTCGTCGATGCGCTGCGCTCGGCGCGACTGCTCGTCCCGCTGATCGCCGAGAAGGGCGAGAGTGGGATCGCACCGAACGGACTGGTGGTCGACAAGACCCAGGAACTGTCGCTGGTGACGGTGGCGGCGCCCGACGGACGTACCGTTCAGCCGGTGTTCTCCTCGGTGGAGGCGATGACGCGCTGGGATGCCACCGCACGTCCGATCCCGGTGGAGGCGGTGCGAGCGGCGCTGGCGGCCTCGGCGGAGGGCACGGATCTGCTTGTTCTCGACCCGACGTCCGAGACAGAGTTCGTCGTTCGACGGCCGGCTGTCTGGGCGATCGCGCAGCGACAGCCGTGGGAACCGAGCTTCCTGTCGCCCGAGGTGTACGCGGGGATGCAGGAGAGTGTCGGGCACGAACTGGCCGTCCTCGACGTGACGCTGGCCAGCGGCGATCCCGACGCGCGACTGCGCGGACCCGAGCTGATCGTGGTGCTCCACCTCATCGATGGACTCGAGCGCGACGTACTCGACGCGGTGCTCGCTCGCCTCGCGCAGCGCTGGGCCGCCGATGACCGCATCGCGGTGCTGGTGGACTCGCTGACGGTGAAGCTCGTTCGCGGCTGACCACGCGCTACGGACAGCCGCGGCCGGTCAGGTGACGGGGCCGGTGTACTTCTCGCCCGGGCCCTTGCCGATCGCGTCGGGGATCGACGAGGCCTCTCGGAAGGCGAGCTGCAGCGAGCGCAGCCCGTCACGCAGCGATCGGGCGTGCATGTCGCTGATCTCGGGGGCGCCGGCGGTGATCAACCCTGCCAGAGCGTTGATGAGCTTACGGGCCTCATCGAGATCCTTCTGCGTCTCGGGGGAGTCGGCGAGGCCGACCTTCACCGCTGCCGCACTCATCAGGTGCACAGCCGTGGTCGTGATCACCTCGACGGCGGGGACGTCGGCGATGTCGCGCGTCGCGGCCTGCGAGGCGCGCTCCTGCTCCTCCCACCGGCGCTGGCGGTCGTCGGTACGGTCGTCGTGATCGCCGGTCTCGGGCCGAATCGTGTCCACGTGCTGCTCTCTGCTAGACTGTGCGGGCACCGGAGTGTTCTGCTCCGGATCGAAAGAGGATGACATCCCACCCGCGCTTGCCGCTCCAGGCTACCGGGTCACGCACTCCGCCCCGCTCACGTAGGGGGCAGATCCCGCAGGGGAGCCCCACACGGGAACTCTCATACGGGAACAGGGTGCAGAACACCGAGGCCGATGCCGAACATCGTGCGGGGTGGATGTGATCATCTTCCGCCCGCGACACAACCCTGTGCCGTGGAGGCAGTCCCCGCACGAACAGGAGTTCCGCACATCAGCGATCCCCGCACCAACGACCGCATCCGCGTCCCCGAGGTCCGCCTCGTCGGACCCGCGGGTGAGCAGGTCGGCGTCGTCCGCATCGAGGTGGCGCTGCGTCTTGCCCAGGAAGCCGATCTCGATCTGGTCGAGGTGGCCCCCAACTCTAAGCCGCCCGTGGTCAAGATCATGGACTACGGCAAGTTCAAGTACGAGGCAGCGCAGAAGGCCAAGGAAGCACGTCGCAACCAGGCCAACACCATCCTCAAGGAGGTGCGCTTCCGTTTGAAGATCGAAGCGCACGACTACACGACCAAACTCAAGCGAGCCGAGGGCTTCCTCCAGGCAGGCGACAAGGTCAAGGCGATGATCCTCTTCCGTGGTCGGGAGCAGTCCCGCCCCGAGCAGGGTGTGCGCCTGCTTCGCAAGTTCGCCGAAGATGTGGCCGAGTTCGGAACCGTGGAGTCCAACCCCACGATCGACGGACGCAACATGGTCATGGTCATCGCGCCCCACAAGAACAAGTCCGAGGTCAAGACGGAGCAGAACGCCGCACGTGCGGCGAACAAGCAGGCTGCCCGTGACGCACGCGGCGGTCAGACCGACGCCGCCTCGGCCCCCACGCCTGCGGAGTAGTCCCCGGACCACTCCGTGTCAGACTCCCGCCGCGGTGGGAACCACAACGAAGGAAGAACCATGCCGAAGCAGAAGACCCACTCGGGTGCCAAGAAGCGTTTCAAGGTCACCGGTAGCGGAAAGATCAAGAAGCAGCAGGCGAACCTCCGCCACAACTTCGAGGGCAAGCCCACCAAGCGCACGCGCCGCCTGTCGGCCGACAAGATCCTCGCGCCGGGCGATGCCAAGGTCGCCAAGAAGCTGCTCGGCATCTGAGCGCCGACGCACACTGAGATTTTCACGAACACTGGGAAGTAAGAGAAATGGCTAGAGTCAAGCGGGCTGTCAACGCCCACAAGAAGCGTCGCGTCATCCTTGAGCGCGCCTCCGGTTACCGCGGGCAGCGCTCGCGTCTGTACCGCAAGGCCAAGGAGCAGGTCACCCACTCGCTGGTCTACGCGTACCGTGACCGTCGCAAGCGCAAGGGCGACTTCCGCCGCCTGTGGATCCAGCGCATCAACGCCGCGAGCCGCCAGAACGGTCTGACGTACAACCGCTTCATCCAGGGCCTCGGCCTCGCCGGCGTGCAGGTCGACCGCCGCATGCTCGCCGAGCTCGCCGTGAACGAGCCCGCAGTCTTCGCCTCGCTGGTGGAGACGGCCAAGAAGGCTCTGCCGGCCGACGTGAACGCGCCCAAGGCGTAACCACTCATCGCGTGCACAGGGGCGCCCTCTCCGGAGGGCGCCCCTTTTGCATGCCCGCGCCACTCGCGGCATCGACACGACATGCGCAACAGTCCGGCGGCATCGGAGGGGTGCGGGGGTGCGCCGACCCTACACTGAGAGCGTGCTCGAGAACCCCCGATCCCCGCGCGTTCGCGCCGTCGCGAAGCTGACCAAGCGCAGCGCGCGTCACGAGACCGGCCTCTTCCTGCTCGAAGGTCCGCAGGCGGCGCGGGAGGCGCTCGCTTACCGCCCGGAGATCATCGTCGAGATGTTCGCGACACCGGCGGCGATGGACAAGCATCACGACGTCCGTGACGCGGCACGCGCAGCAGGGCTGGGCGTCGAGCTGACCACTGATGCTGTGCTCGACGCGATGGCCGACACCGTCACGCCCCAGGGCATCGTCGCCGTCGCCCGCCAATCCCCGACGGGGCTCGACGAGGTGTTCGCCGGTTCGCCCCGCCTGGTAGCCCTGTGCGAGGAGGTGCGTGATCCGGGCAATCTGGGGACGATCATCCGAGCCGCCGATGCGGCAGGCGCCGACGCCGTCGTGCTCACCGGACGCACCGTCGACCCCTACAACCCGAAAGTTGTGCGGGCGACCACGGGCTCGTTGTTCCACCTGCCGATCGCGGTGGGTGCCGAACTGGCCGACGTCGTCCGCCGTTCTCACGCGGCGGGACTGCGTGTGATCGCAGCCGACGTGGGAGGCGAGGACTTCCTGGCACACCGGCACGACCTGTCCGGACCGACCGCCTGGCTGTTCGGGAACGAGGCGCGGGGCCTGGACGACGATGCCGTTGCTCTCGCCGATCTGTCGTTGCGCCTGCCGATCTTCGGCCGCGCCGAGTCGTTGAACCTCGCGACGGCAGCGAGCGTGTGCCTCTACGAGAGTGCGTTCGCCCAACGTGCCGCGGAGCGCTCGTGAGTCCGTTCTCCAAGTCGAATGTGCGCACGGAGGGGCCGCGCCCGCCGTGGTGGGCGCGGTTCGTCGACTGGCTGCGCCGCCTGTTCCGTCGCCGCTGAACGAGGATCCGTCGCAGCTGGGGGAGTGTTTCGCGCGCGTCACGATTCGGTGAAGGTGCTGTGGACAACTTGAGCATTCCCCGAGAGGAACGCATACGCTGGCCCGATGACGGGCTCTGAAGACAGCGCGACTCCGCCCACCTCCAACATCACTGTGCGGCGCGGCGATCCCCTGGTGGTCATTACGAACGTGCAGAAGCACTACGGCGATTTCCAGGCGCTGAAAGACATCGATCTCACGGTCAATCGCGGCGAAGTCGTCGTGGTGATCGGGCCCTCGGGATCGGGCAAGTCGACGTTGTGTCGCACGATCAACCGGCTTGAGACGATCACGAGCGGCACGATCTCGGTGGACGGGAAGGAACTGCCCAAAGAAGGCAAGGCGTTGGCGGCGTTGCGTGCCGACGTGGGCATGGTGTTTCAGTCGTTCAACCTGTTCTCGCATCTGACGATCCTCGATAACGTCACGATCGGGCCCATCAAGGTGAAGGGGATGAGAAAGGCGGAGGCCGAGAAGCTGGCCAAGGAGCTCCTCGACCGCGTGGGCGTCGGACATCAAGCCACCAAGCTGCCCGGACAGCTGTCGGGTGGTCAGCAGCAGCGTGTCGCGATCGCACGAGCGCTGGCGATGAAGCCCAAGGTGATGCTCTTCGACGAGCCCACCAGCGCCCTCGACCCCGAGATGATCAACGAGGTGCTCGACGTCATGGTCGGGCTCGCCCACGACGGCATGACGATGATCGTGGTCACCCACGAGATGGGGTTCGCGCGCAAGGCCGCAGATCGCGTCGTCTTCATGGCCGACGGGCAGATCGTCGAAGAAGCCACACCCGAACAGTTCTTCACCAACGCGCAGAGCGACCGGGCGAAGGACTTCCTCTCCAAGCTCATCACCCATTGAGACGTGCGGGCGCCGGTCACGGCGGCTCGCTTTCCGGAAGATACGAAACCAGGAGGATCACATGCGAAAGACACGTATCGCAACAGCATTGGTGGGCGTGACCATCGCCGCACTGGCACTCTCGGGCTGCAACAGCGGCACGCCGACGAACCCCGGGGGGTCCGATGACGGCGACGCCGCCGGTCTGTGGGAGGTCGCCACCGACGTATCGCTCGAGGGCAGCCCCACGTTCGATCGCATGAGCGGTCGCGACGGTGTGGTCGTGGGGGTCAAGAACGATCAGCCGGGACTCGGGCTCGAAGACGCCGCGTCCGGTGAGCGCTCGGGATTCGACGTCGACATCGCTCGCTGGATCGCGGCCTCCCTCGGATTCGACGAGAGCCAGATCGAGTACAAGACGATCCCGTCGGCGAACCGCGAGCAGGAGATCGTCAACGGCAACATCGACTACTACGTCGGTACCTATTCGATCACCGACGCGCGCAAGGAGCAGATCGACTTCGCCGGCCCGTACTTCATCACCGGTCAGGGTCTGTTGGTCGCGAAGGACAACTCGGACATCAACGGTCCCGACGACCTCGCCGGCAAGATCGTGTGCTCGGTGACGGGGTCCACCCCGCTCCAGCGCATTCGTGACGAGTACAGCCCCGGTGACACGGTCGAGTACGACACCTACTCGCAGTGCATCGAGCAGCTCCTCGCCGGATCGGTGGATGCGATCACCACAGACGAGGCCATCCTCGCCGGGTATGTCGCTGAGCGGCCCGACGAGCTGAAGATCGCCGGAGAGCCGTTCAGCGAGGAGCGCTATGGCGTCGGTCTCGCCAAGGGCGACACCGCGCTCAAGGACCACATCAACGCGCTCTTCACCGACGGCGGCGACATCTGGCAGGCGCTCTTCGACGAGCACCTCGCCCCGTCGGGCATCTCCGGCGAGCAGCCCGCGGTCGACTGATCGCACGGTGGGGCGGCTTCTGCGGAGGTCGCCCCACCTCCCACACTTCTGCACACTGACGACGTCACGGGAGGCGCGCATGGAGGTCATCACCAACAATCTCGACCTGTGGGGCGAGAGCCTGGTGGGAACGCTCATCCTCTTCGCCGGCGGCGGGCTGGTCGCGATCATCCTGGGGACTCTGGTGGCCGCCATGCGCGTTTCGCCGGTACCCATCGCGCGGGCGGTCGGCACCGTCTACGTCAACACGATCCGCAACACGCCGCTCACGCTCGTGTTCTTCGCGTTCGCCTTCGCGCTGCCGCCCATCCTGGGCCTTCGCCTGACGTCCGACGTCTCGCTCACTCTCGCGATCTCCGCCCTCGGCATCTACACCGCGACCTACGTCGCGGAGACCATCCGTTCGGGGATCAACACCGTTCCGATCGGTCAGGCCGAGGCCGCGCGAGCGTTGGGCATGACGTTCGGACAGGTGATGGGCCTGGTCGTCATGCCGCAGGCTTTCCGCTCGGTCATCCCGCCCATGATGAGCGTCTTCATCGCCCTCCTGAAGAACACGACCGTCGCGGCCGGGTTCTCCGTCGTGAACCTCGGTTCCATCCGCAACTACCTCAGCGAGCGCGGTGAGAATCAGTTCGTCGTGATCCTGTGGGTCATGGTGATCTTCGTCGCACTCGTGTTGGTGCTGTCCTTCGTGCAACGACGCCTCGAGAACCGCTGGAAGGTGGCCCGATGACCTCCGTGCTCTACGACGTTCCCGGCCCGCGCGCGATAGCCCGCAACCGCGCTATCGGCGTTCTGACGGTCCTTCTCGTCGCCGGGGTGATGGGCTTCATCGTGTGGCGGCTGCTGGAGACGGGTCAGTTCACAGCGGAGAAGTGGCAGGCCTTCACCTACCAGAACGTGTGGGTGCAGATCGCGTTGTCTGCCGGGAGGGCGCTCTCCGCGTTCGCTGTGGCAGCGGTCGGGGCCCTGGCTCTCGGCTTCGTCCTTGCGATCGGGCGACTGTCGGACCACGCATGGATTCGAGTGCCGGTCGGAGCCGTCGTCGAGGTGCTCCGCGCCATCCCCGTGCTGATCTTCATGTTCCTGCTCTACTACGGACTGCCGGTGCTCGGCATCCGGATGGAGTCGTTCTGGGCGGTCGTCATCGCTCTCGTCGCCTACAACGGCTCCGTTCTGGCCGAAGTCATCCGGGCGGGGGTCGAGTCTCTCCCGCGCGGCCAATCGGAGGCGGGCTACGCGCTGGGCCTACGCAAGGCCGGCGTCATGCGCCTGGTGCTGCTGCCGCAGGCCATCCGCGCGATGATGCCGGTGATCATCGCCCAACTCGTCGTCACGCTGAAAGACACGGCGCTGGGGTTCATCATCACCTATCCCGAGCTGCTGTTCTACGCGCGATACTTGGGGTCCCAATCGCAGTACGGCGCGCCCATCGTCCCGATGACGATCGTGGTCGGAACGATTTACATCGCGCTCTGTCTGCTGCTCTCGCTGGTCGCGACGATGGTCGAGAAACGTCTCCGGAAGTCGCCGCGCGCGCCGGGCGTGACGCGGGCCGATGTCGCCGCCCACGAGATCACCGATACCCAGGTGATCGGAACGCAGAATGCGATGGACCGCGCCGCGGCCCGACGGGGACTCGGAAAGTACGACGGCACCAACGCGGGCGGCGGGAGCATCTGAGCGTGATCACCGGCGGCACGGCCGCCGGTAGACTCGACTCTCGTGTCTGACGCACCCCACTCCGACCCGCCCGAGATCACGGCCGACGCCGTCGAGGATGCCGTCGCCGCAGCCGTGGCCGCCGTCGCCGCCGCCGACAGCACGGCCGAGCTCAAGTCCGTACGCAATGCTCACCTGGGCGAAGGGTCGCCGCTCGCGCGCCTGAATGCGCAGTTGCGTTCGGTGCCGAACGAACGCAAGGCAGAGTTCGGAAAGCTCGTCGGCAGCGCACGAGGGACGGTGACGCAGGCGCTCGCCGCCCGTGAGGTCGCGCTCGCCGAAGCGGAGACCGCGGCGCGCCTGGAAGCCGAGCGCGTCGACATCACGGCGCTGCCGCACCGCGCACGCACCGGTGCACGCCACCCTCTGACGCTTCTGCAGGACCACATTGGCGACATCTTCGTCGGCATGGGGTGGGAGGTGGCCGAAGGCCCCGAGCTCGAACACGAGTGGTACAACTTCGACGCCCTCAACCTCGACCCCGATCACCCTGCACGCCAGATGCAGGACACCTTCTACGTCGATCCCGTGGCATCCCACCTGTTGCTGCGCACCCAGACCAGCCCAGTGCAGATGCGATCGATGCTCACGCGCGATCTGCCGATCTACATCGTCTCGCCGGGGCGGGTGTATCGCACCGACGAGTTCGACGCGACCCATCTTCCGGTGTTCAGCCAGTTCGAGGGGCTCGTGATCGACAAGGGCATCACCATGGCGCACCTTCGTGGCACGCTCGACCACGTGGCTCGCGCGCTCTTCGGAGCCGAGGCCAAGACCCGCCTGCGGGCCAACTACTTCCCGTTCACCGAACCCTCCGCCGAGCTCGACCTCTGGCATCCCACCTTCACGGGCGGGGCACGCTGGATCGAGTGGGGAGGCTGCGGCATGGTCAACCCGAACGTGCTGCGTGCCGCGGGAATCGACCCCGAGGAGTACTCCGGGTTCGCGTTCGGGATGGGTATCGAGCGGACCCTCATGTTCCGCTCCGATGTGAAGGACATGCGCGACATGGCCGAAGGCGATGTGCGCTTCAGTGAGCAGTTCGGAATGGTGGTCTGATGCGCGTCCCGCTGTCGTGGCTGGCCGAGTACGTCGATGTGGCCCCGCAGGCCACGCCCGAAGACGTGCTCGCTTCACTCGTATCGGTCGGCTTCGAGGAAGAGGACGTCCACGGCTTCGACCTGACCGGACCCATCGTCGTGGGACAAGTCGTCTCTTTCGTCGAGGAGGCGCAGTCCAACGGCAAGACGATCCGCTGGTGCCAGGTCGACGTGGGCGAGGCCCAGGGCGGTGTGCGCGGCATCGTCTGCGGCGCGCACAACTTCTTCGTCGGCGACAAGGTCGTCGTGACCCTCCCGGGCGCCGTGCTGCCCGGTCCGTTCCCGATCGCGGCGCGCAAGACCTACGGACATGTCTCGGACGGCATGATCGCCTCGGCGAAGGAGCTCGGCCTCGGCGACGAGCACGCTGGCATCCTTCGTCTTGTCGAGCTGGGCCTCGACCCCGAGGTCGGCGCGGACGCCATCGCCCTGCTGGGCCTGGACGATGTCGCCGTGGAGATCAACGTCACGCCCGATCGCGGGTACGCGCTGAGCATGCGCGGTGTGGCGCGCGAGTACTCGCACGCCACGGGCGCGCAGTTCCGCGATCCCGCCGACCGGCCGTTCGAGACTCTCGAACAGCCCACCTCCGGATTCTCCGTCGTCGTCGACGACGAGCGACCCCTGCGCGGCCGCGTGGGCGCCAGTGAGTTCGTCACGCGTGTGGTGCGGGACGTCGATCCCACCAAGCCGACTCCGGCGTGGATGGTCGCTCGGCTCACCCTCGCCGGCATCCGGCCCCTGGGCGTGCTCATCGACATCACCAACTACGTGATGCTCGAGTTGGGAAACCCGATCCACGGCTACGACCTCGACATGCTCACGGGCGGGATCATCGTTCGGCGCGCGCACGCCGGTGAGACTCTCACCACCCTCGACGGCAAGGAGCGGGCCCTCGACCCGGAGGATTTGCTCATCACCGACGAGTCGGGGCCGATCGGTCTCGCCGGCGTAATGGGCGGCAGCACCACGGAGATGACGGCGTCGACGCGGAACGTGCTCATCGAGGCGGCCGTCTTCGACACGGTCACGATCGCCCGCACCGCGCGGCGTCACAAATTGCCCTCCGAGGCCTCCAAACGGTTCGAGCGCGGCGTTGACCCGCTGGTGCCGTTCGTGGCGGCTCGCCGTGTGGCCGACCTCATGGTGGAGTACGCCAGCGGCACCCTCGACACCCAGACCGGCGGCGCGCTGTTCGCCGAGGTGTTCGTGGAGGCCATCGACTTGCCGTGCACATTCGCGTCGGCGCTCATCGGTGTCGACTACGAACCCGCAGAGATCGTCGCGGCGCTGGAGACGATCGGGTGCGAGGTCACCGACACCGCGACGGACGGCTGGGCGGTCATTCCGCCCACGTGGCGACCCGATCTCACCGACAAGTGGACGCTCGTCGAAGAGGTGGCCCGCATCACGGGATACGACCGCATCCCCTCCGTGCTGCCGGTGCCACCATCCGGCCGCGGGTTCACCCCCGCCCAGGCCGGTCGTCGTCGCGTGGCCAACGCGCTCGCTGCCGCCGGATTCGTCGAGACCCCGTCCTTCGGGTTCACCACTCCGCAACAGAACGACCTCCACGGATCGGCCACGGGCGCTCACCTCCCCAGCGTCGTGCTGGCCAACCCCCTCGACGGTCAGGCACCCGCGCTGCGCAGGTCGTTGATTCCGGGTCTGTTGCAGGTCGCCCATCGGAACGTCGCCCGGGGTCTCACCGACCTGGCGCTCTTCGAGACGGGCACCGTGTTCCTGCCGGCGCCGGGAGTCCGCTACGGGACCGAGATCGTGCCGCCTGCCGCGGTCCGTCCGGACGCGGCCACCCTGGCGGCCCTCGACGCCGCCATCCCGCCGCAGCCCAGGCACCTCGCCGCCCTCCTCACCGGCAACCGCATCGCCAAGCAGCCCGGTCAGGATGCCGAAGCGTTCGACCTCGCCGACGGGATCGATGCCGTCCGTGCCGCCGCTGCCGCCGCCGGCGTGCAGGTGTCGATCATCCCGGGCCAGCGCGCGGCGCTGCATCCCGGACGGACAGGAGTCGTCTCCGTGGGATCGACGGAGGTCGGATACGTGGGCGAGTTGTTGCCGTCCGTCGCCGATGATGCCGACCTTCCCGGCCGCGTCATCGTGTTCGAGATCGATCTCGACGCCCTCCTGTCCGCAGCCGATACTCGCGTGGTGGCCGCGTCGCTGTCCGCCTATCCTGCGGCCACCCAGGACGTGTCCCTGGTGGTGGATGCGGCGGTCCCGGCGGCCGATGTGCGCGCTGCTCTCGTGGCCGGGGGCGGGGATCTGCTCGAGTCCACGCGCCTGGTCGACGACTATCGGGGGGCCGGGATTCCCGGAGGCTCGAAGAGCCTGACGTTCGCGCTGCGATTCCGTGCCCCCGATCGCACTCTGACGGCTGCCGAAGCCAGCGAGGCGAAGCTTGCGGGAGTCGCCGTCGCGGCGGATCGATTCGGAGCGACCCTCCGCGAGTGAGGCGGTGAACGCGCCGGGGCATCCGCTGCCCGCACACGTCGATGTCCTCCGAAGAGGGGACTGTGCGCGTCGGCGTCACTCGGTAGCGTTCACAGCATGAGCGTGATCTCGTCGATGTACGGTTCGCACGGCGCTCCATCCCCCTCGGTGAAAGACGGAGCCGAGGCTCCCGATCGCCCCGCGACGACGCGGTTCTCTCACGCGTTTCAAGCGATGGCGGTGTTCAACCTCCTCGCGTTCGTCGTGAGCATCCTCGCCTTCGCGGCGGGTGAGGTGACGCTGTCCCTGATGTTCCCGCAGGCGTGGGGGATCTTCGCGGCGGCGTGGACGGATGGCTCGGGGCGTGCAGCGCTGTGGCTGGCGGTGCTCGCCATCGGGGCGGTCGTCTCCGCCGTCGCCGCCCTCAGGGCGCGCGAGGGGGAGCGTGCCGTGCGGGCCGCTCGCGCCTCGACGTGGTTCGGTTTCGTCGTCGGCACGGCTGCCGCGGCCGTCAGCTGGATCGCCCTCGCCTTCTAGTCCCGGCCCCGCACTCGGCCGAACCCGCGCCGGGTCGTCACCGTGACGGCCAGGTCCACGCGGGCGCGTCCACGAGACCCTGCCCCGCGACTCGGGTGCCATCGGGGTCGGACTCGAGCTCGATGCGAACGCCCTCGGGGTGCGCGCCGCGGGCCAGGCGCTCGATCAGTTCTCGCGCGTGCGAGACCACGATCACCTGCGTGCGCTCGGCGGCCGACGCGATCAGGGCCGTCAGCGGCTCCCACAGGGCAGGATGCAGGCTCGACTCCGGCTCGTTGAGCACGATCAACGGTGCCGGCCGGGCGGGCAGCAGCGCAGCGCACAACAGGATGTAGCGCAGCGTGCCGTCGGAGAGCTCGCCCGCAGACAGCGGACGGAGCAGACCCGGTTGGTGCACTGCAAGCTGGAACAGACCGTCGACGGCGGTGACCTCGACGCGGCACCCGGGAAACGCGTGGTCTATCGCACTCGCCAGCGGTGCACCCTGCCCGGCATCCAGGATCGTCGCCCATACCGCGGCGATGTCGGAGCCATCGTGGGCGAGGGTGTGCGATCGGGTGCCGATTTGCGCACGTCGGGCAGGGGCATCGCCGTCCACACGGAAGTGGTCGTAGAACCGCCAGCCGGACAGAGTTCGGCGCAAGCTGAGCAGTTCGGGGGCGGTGTCGCCGTCGGCGAGGTCGGTCACGATGCTCTCGAAGGGGGCGAGTTGTTGGTGGAGATCGACCCACCTTTCCTGGCGGACCCGCGTGTGCGCGCGCTGGCGGTCGATCAGCAGGGTGGCGGGCTTGGCCACCGCACCGGCGAAGACCTGCTCGCGCTTGATTTCGGGGTCGCGGGAGAACGGACTGGACGTGCCCGCCTGAGGAATGCCGAGATCGATGAGATAGCCCAGCTCGTCCGAGGCGAAACCCAGCCGGACGGCCACCGGTCCCTGACGCATCGTGGCGTGCCCGCCGCCGTGCTCGGGTCCGGCCCACAGTGCGGACGGGAGTCCGCCCTCCCGGGCGAGCGTGCCGACGATGTCGCCGCGGCCGGCGCCGGCCAGCAGCCGCAACGCGCGGTAGAGGTTCGACTTGCCCGAGCCGTTCGTGCCCGTGATCACGGTGAGTGCCCCGAGCGGCACGGTCACCTCGCGAAGTGAGCGGTATCCGGACACGGCCAGCGTCGTGAGCATGCCCCCACTGTCTCAGACCGCTCCGACACGGTCGCAGTAGGCTCGAAACGATGAGCGAATCGAACGCCCTCGACATCCGGGGCCTTGTGAAGCAGTTCGGGTCCAAGACCGCGGTCGCCGGGATCGACCTGGATGTTCCCGCGGGATCCTTCTTCGGTCTCGTCGGACCCAACGGTGCAGGCAAGACGACGACGCTGTCGATGGCCACCGGGCTCCTGCGGCCCGACGCGGGAACGGTGCGCGTGCACGGCGTCGACGTGTGGGCCGACCCGGTGGCGGCCAAACGAATGATCGGCAACCTCGCCGACGGGGTTCGCCTCTTCGACCGTCTCACCGGCGAACAGCTGATCACCTACACCGCAATGATGTTCGGTGTGGCACGCGAGGACATCTCCCCGCGTGTCGCCGACCTCGTCATGATGATGGATCTCGGCGAGGCGGCCGGAACGATCGTGGCCGACTACTCGGCCGGAATGACGAAGAAGGTCGCGTTGGCGTGTGCGCTGGTCCATGCGCCGCGGTTGCTGGTCCTCGACGAGCCGTTCGAGTCGGTCGACCCCGTCTCCGCAGCCAACATCGAGGACGTTCTTCGCGGATACACCCTGTCCGGCGGCACCGTGATCGTCTCCAGCCATTCGATGGATCTCGTTCAACGGATGTGCGACCACGTCGCCGTGATCGCCGCCGGGCGTGTCTTGGCGGCCGGAACGATCGACGAGGTGCGAGCCGGCGACAGTCTCCAGAACCGATTCGTGGCCCTCGTCGGGGGTCGCCACACCTCACAGGGGCCCGAGTGGTTGCGACCGTCCTGAGGCTGCGGTTCCGCATCCTCGCCAACACGCTGCTGCGGCGGCCGTGGCAGCTCGTCGGGTTCTGCTTCGGTGTGCTCGGCGGACTGTCGATCCTGGGTCTGGTCACCGTGGGCTCGATCGCGCTCGGGCTCAGCCAGGATCACACGGTCGTCGAGACGGCCGCCGTCATCGGTGGCTCGGCCCTTCTGGCCGGATGGGTGATCGGGCCGGTCGTGGTCGCCGGAATGGACTCCAGCGTCGATGCGGGCCGGCTCGCTCCCTTTCCCCTGACGCTGCGCCAGACCATGGTGGCTCTGGCTTCGGTCGGAGCGACCGGCGTGCCGGGAATCACGACCGCACTGGCCGCCCTGGCGACCTCGTTGCTCTGGCTGCGGTGGCCTGCCGCCCTCCTCGTCGCTCTTCCCGCCGCGATCATCGCGGCGGTCACCTGCGTGCTCGCCGGTCAGCTGGTCGCCACCCTCTCGACCGGGCTCGGCTCCAACCGGCGCGGGCGTGAGCTGGTGGGCACGCTCGTGCTGGCGATCGTGATCATGTCGGGCCCGATCATCACCGGGGCTGTGGCGCTCGCCGACCGCGCCGCCGGCTGGGGGCCGCGCCTGGAACAGGCCGCCGGCGTGCTCGGCTGGACCCCGCTGGGAGCTGCGTGGTCGGCCGCAGGTGCTGCCGCTGCGGGCTCCTGGGCGGAGGTGCTGATGAAGCTCGCGATCGCCGCCGCGACAGCAGTGCTGCTGTGGATCGTCTGGGGTCGGAGCCTGGAGGGCACGGCGACCGCCCCTCGTCGCACGTCGGCGCGCGCCGTCGTGCGGGGCCGGCTGGGACTGTTCGGCTGGATGCCGTCCGGCCCCGTGGGGGCGACCTGGGCGCGGTCGCTCAACGGATGGCTGCGTGATCCGCGCTACCTCCGTCAGCTGCTCATCGTGCCGCTCATGCCCGTGCTGTTCGCCTTCACCGGAGGGGTGGACGGCGCGCCGTTTCTCGCCTCGGCCGTGCTCGTGGCACTGATCCTGTCCATCGCCACCTACGCCGACATCTCCTACGACGGCACGGCGTTCGCCGCCGTTCTCGCCGCGGGCGTCCGCGGACGGGAAGACCGCATCGGGCGGATGCTCGGTGCCGCCTGCGTGGGCGTTCCGCTCGTCGTGGTCACGGCGGTCGTCACCACCGCCATTGCCGGTGCTCTCGCGTATCTGCCGGTGGTGCTCGGCGCGGCCTTGGGCCTGTTGCTGGCCGGGTATGCGGTGACGGCGGTCTCGTCGGCCATCATCGTCGCCCCCGTCGCCGCCCCGGGCGACAGTCCCTTCAAGACCGTCCCTGGTCAGACCTTCCTCAGCGGTCTCCTCGTCTTCGTGGTGATGGGTGCCATCTTCGCCGTCGCGAGCCCCTCGCTGGTGACGGCCATCGTCGCCGTCACGACCGACCAGCCTGTCGTGGGATGGATCGCGCTCGCCGTCGCCGTCGGCGTCGGCGCGGTCGCCATCGGCCTCGGGGTGGTGGTCGGAGGGCGCGCCTTCGACCGCAACGGACCGGATCTTCTGCAGCGCATCGTGTCGTTCCCGACGAGTTGATCGTGGCGGCCCCTGGCCGTGCCCGGCCGTGGCGTGCTGTGCTGGAACCATGACGAAGGTACTGATCCTCGGTGGGACCGGATGGGTGAGCGGGCTGCTCGCGCGGCGCTGGATGGATGCGGGAGCTTCGGTCACCTGCCTGGCCCGCGGTTCGTCACCGGTGCCGGAGGGGGCGAGGCTCGTGGCGTCGGACCGCGACGCCCACGGCGCCTACGACCGGGTGGCCGGTCAGCGCTGGGACGAGATCGTCGACGTCTCGTCCGACCCGGCGCAGGTGTCGGCGGCAGGAGAGGCACTGGGCGCGCAGACCGATCACTGGACCTACGTGTCGAGCGTCTCGGTCTATGCATCCAGCGATGACGTCGGCGCCGACGAATCGGCAGCGCTGGCTTCGCCTGCCCGTCCCGGTGACAGATCGGACTACCCCGGGAGCAAAGCCGCGGCGGAGGCCGCCGTGCGGTCGCTGGGGTCTCGGGCGGCGATCGTCCGACCGGGGCTCATCGTCGGTCCGGGCGATCCGACCGACCGCTTCGGCTATTGGCCCGCGAGCTTCGCGCGGGCACAGTCGGATGCCGTGCTCATCCCTGCGTCGCACGGGCTCTGGTCGCAGGTGATCGACGTCGATGACCTCGTCGACTTCCTCGTGTCGACCGGCGCGGAGGGCAGGGGCGGCGCCGTCGACGCCGTCGGCGAGTCGGTTCCCTTGAGCGACGTGTTCGCGCTCGCCCGGGCGGCCGCAGGACACCGGGGCGAGGTGGTGGAGGTCCCGGGGGAGTGGCTGCGTGAGAACGGCGTCGCCTACTGGGCGGGGCCGCGTTCTCTCCCGCTGTGGTTGCCGGACGACATGCCGGGCTTCGCACGGCGCCTCGGAGACCGCTACCGCGCTCTCGGGGGCCGGGTGCGTCCCTTGGCGGACACGGTCGCGCGGGTGCTCGTGGACGAACGCGCGCGTGGGCTCGGGCGGGATCGCGTCTGCGGCCTCACCCGCGACGACGAGAGGTCGCTGATCGCGCTGTGGCGCGGCTGACAGCGCTGGTCGACAGGACCGCCGATTTGCGGCGCGCGGGCGCGCCCCGCTAGGGTCGCGGCATGCCCGTCGCTCCCGCCGCCACCGTTTCGACGGTCTCGCGCGCGCGTCGACGCCTGAGCGACCGCCGACTCTAGGCGACCCGATGCTCCCCGCAGACGGCGGGTCGAGCAGTCGGTGTCGCCGCCTTCGGCCCCCGCTCGCAGACAATAAGGTTGAACAATGACCTATTCGGTCGCCGTCTCCGGCGCCTCCGGCTACGCCGGCGGTGAGATCCTCCGGATCCTCGCCGCCCATCCCGACATCCACATCCGCACGGTGACCGCGCACGCGAACGCCGGACGCCCACTGGTCGAACAGCAGCCCCACCTGCGGTCGCTGGCGCACCTCACGCTGCAGGAGACCACCCCCGACATCCTTGCCGGTCACGACGTGGTCTTCCTCGCGCTGCCACATGGGCAGTCGGGTCAGTACACCGAGGCGCTGGGCGAGGTGCCCCTCGTGATCGACGCCGGCGCGGACCACCGGCTCGTGTCGAAGGATGCCTGGGACGCGTTCTACGGCGGCGCCTTCCACGAACCCTGGGTCTACGGTGTTCCCGAGCTCCTCGTCGCCGGCCACAAACAACGCGAGCAGCTCGTCGCGGCCTCGCGCATCGCTGCGCCGGGATGCAACGCCTCCACGGTGGCGCTCAGTCTCGCTCCGGGCATCGCCGCCGGCGTCATCGAGCCCGACCACATCGTCTCCGTGCTCGCCGTCGGCCCCTCGGGTGCGGGCAAGAGCGCCAAGACTCACCTGCTGGCATCCGAGATCCTGGGAAGTGCAAACCCCTACGCGGTGGGGGGGACCCATCGGCACATCCCCGAGATCCAGCAGGCGTTGGCCGCCGCCCTCGACACGGGCGCACCGGCGGCCTCGATCGGAATCTCCTTCACCCCCGTCATCGTGCCGATGGCGCGCGGCATTCTGGCCACGAGCGTGGCCCGCATCGCCGACGGCGTATCCGACGCGCAGATCCGCGACGCGTGGACGGGGGCCTACGCCGGGGAGACCTTCGTACACGTCCTTCCCGAGGGTCAATTCCCACGCACCGCGGACGTGCTGGGGGCCAACACGGCGCTCCTCGGCCTCGCGATCGACCGGGCCGCGGGCACGGTCGTCGTGGTCGCAGCTGTCGACAACCTCGTGAAGGGGACGGCGGGAGCGGCCGTGCAATCGATGAACATCGCCCTGGGCCTGCCCGAAGCCCGGGGCCTGACGGTGAACGGAGTGGCACCGTGAGTGTGACCGCAGCACAGGGATTCGAGGCGGCCGGGGTCAGCGCGGGACTGAAGTCCAGCGGCGCTCTCGATGTCGCCGTGGTCGTCAACCGAGGCCCGTCGAAGGCGGCAGCGGCGGTGTTCACGAGCAACCGCGCGAAGGCGAACCCGATCCTCTGGTCGCAGCAGGCCATCTTCGACGGCGTCGCGGAGGCCATCGTGCTCAACTCGGGAGGTGCCAACTGCTTCACGGGCACCTTCGGGTTCCAGACCACGCACCAGACCGCCGAGACGGCGGCGACGGCCCTCGGGGTGAGTGCCGGGGATGTGCTGGTCTGCTCCACGGGCCTCATCGGTACCGGTGACGAGACCTTCCGCCGCCGCGTGCTCGAGGGCACCCTCGCGGCGGTCGCCGACCTGCGACCCGACGGCGGCGACGACGCGTCGCGGGCGATCATGACCACCGACTCGCGCCCCAAGCGCGCCCTCGTCACGCGCGACGGGTGGACCATCGGCGGGATGGCCAAGGGCGCCGGGATGCTCGCGCCGGGCCTTGCGACCATGCTCGTCGTGATCACCACCGATGCCGATGTGTCCGCCACCGATCTCGACTCCGCTCTGCGCGCGGCGACGAGCCTCACCTTCGACCGGCTCGACTCCGATGGCTGCATGTCGACCAACGATCAGGTGACGCTGATGGCCAGCGCTGCCAGCGGCATCCGCCCCGAACCGGACGCGTTCGCGCGCGCGCTCACCGAGGTCTGTCAGGATCTCGCGCAGCAGTTGCAGGGCGATGCCGAAGGGGCCAGCCACGATATCGCGATCCAGGTGGTGCACGCCGCCAGCGCCGAGGACGCGGTGGCCGTCGGCAGGTCGGTCGCCCGAAACAATCTGTTCAAGGCCGCGATCTTCGGAAACGACCCGAACTGGGGTCGGGTGCTGGCGGCGATCGGCACCACCGACGCGCAGTTCGACCCCTACGACGTGGACGTCTGGTTCAACGGTGTGCGCGTGTGCAGCGCCGGAGGCCCGGACCGACCTCGCGAAGACGTCGACCTGACGCCGCGTGCGACGAGCATCCTCATCGACCTCAAAGCGGGCGACGACGAGGCGACGATCCTCACCAACGACCTCACCCACGACTACGTCCACGAGAACAGCGCATACTCGTCATGACCGATCTCCAGCAGACCACTCCCGAGGAGGCGGCCGAGAAGGCCGCCGTGCTCATCGAATCGTTGCCTTGGCTGCAGCGGTTCCGCGACCGCATCATCGTCATCAAGTACGGCGGCAACGCGATGATCTCCGAGGAGTTGCAGGACGCCTTCGCGCAAGACATCGCCTACCTTCGTTTCGTCGGCGCGCAGCCGGTGGTCGTCCACGGCGGCGGTCCTCAGATCTCGCAGATGCTCGACCGCCTCTCGATCCCGAGCGAGTTCAAGGGCGGCTATCGCGTCACCTCCACTGAGGCGATCGGGGTCGTGCGCATGGTGCTCACCGGCCAGATCAACCCCCAGCTGGTGGCGAAGATCAACGCACACGGTCCCCTGGCGACCGGCCTGTCGGGCGAGGACGCGGGACTGTTCCGAGGGCGCCGCCGCGGCGTCGTGGTGGAGGGTGTGTCGCATGACCTCGGGTACGTCGGGGACGTGGTGGGGGTCGACCCGCAGCCGGTGCTCGACCAACTGGCGGCCGGGCGCATCCCCGTCGTCTCATCCATCGCTCCCGATCACGACAACCCCGGTCACTCATTGAACGTCAACGCCGACGCGGCGGCAGCGGCGCTCGCCGTCGCGTTGAAGGCCGCCAAGCTGGTCGTGCTCACCGATGTTCCCGGACTCTATGCCGACTGGCCCGACCGCGATTCTCTCGTGTCGCATCTGACTGCGGCGGAACTGCGTGCCATGCTGCCGCGGCTGGAGTCGGGCATGATCCCTAAGATGCAGGCATGCCTGGACGCCGTCGAGGGCGGAGTGGAGACGGCCGCAATCATCGACGGCCGCCAGCCGCACTCGGTGCTGGTCGAGATCTTCACGGAACAGGGAATCGGAACGGAGGTCGTGGCGTCGTGACCGCGAACACGCAACAGACACAGCACGCGGCAGAGGGCGTCGTGGAGGGTGCCGGCGAGCACCCGCACCGGTGGCAGGATGCGGCATCGCACCACCTCGTGCGCCATTCGGCCGACCGCCTCGCGATGTTCACGCGCGGCGAGGGCGCGTATCTGTGGGATGAGACCGGTCGGCGGTATCTCGACTTCCTGGGCGGCATCGCGGTGACCTCCTTGGGGCACGCGCATCCCGTCTTCGTCGAGGCGGTATCCCGGCAAGCGGCGACGCTGGCACACGTGTCCAACTACTTCGCCACCCCGCCCCAGCTCGAGCTGGCCGCTCTGCTCAAGCGGCTGGCGGGAACGGGCGACGCGGGGCGGGTGTTCTTCGGAAACTCCGGCGCCGAGGCCAACGAGGCGGCCTTCAAGCTCGCGCGTCTTCACGGTGCGTCGTCTGCCGGGGCCGCCTCGTCCTCCGGAGGCGGGCGCCCCCGCATCCTCGCCCTGAAGAACGCCTTCCACGGTCGGACGATGGGAACCCTCGCCCTCACCGGCAAGCCGGCCATGCAGGAGCCGTTCCTGCCGATGGTTCCCGGGGTGGAGTTCCTCGATTCCACGATCGAGGCGCTCGAGCAGGCGATGGATGACCGCGTGGCGGCGCTGATCGTCGAACCGATCAAGGGCGAGGCGGGCGTGATCGACCTGCCGGACGGATACCTGCGGGCCGCACGAGAGATCACCCGGCGCCACGGTGCGCTGCTGATCGTCGACGAGATCCAGACCGGAGCCGGTCGCACCGGAGCGTGGTTCGCGTTCCAGCACGCCGGCATCACGCCCGACGCGATCACGGTCGCGAAGGGGATCGGCGGGGGCTTTCCCATCGGCGCGCTCATCACGTTCGGCGAGGCCAGCGAGCTCTTCTATCCCGGCACGCACGGGTCGACGTTCGGGGGGAACGCGCTGGCGACCGCCGTCGCGGTGGCGGTGCTGGAGGAGATCGAGCGTGCCGACCTCCTCACCAACGCGACCGTACGCGGCGAGCAAGTCCGTGCCGCCGTATCGGCGATCGACACCTCGCTGGTCGAGGCGACGCGCGGGCAGGGCCTGTTGATCGGGATCGCCTTGCGTCACCCCGTGGCCGGAGCGGTCGTGGCAGCGGCCCAGGAGCACGGCCTGATCGTCAACGCGGCCACGCCGCAGACGGTGCGACTGGCGCCGGCGCTGACCATCGGCGACGTGGAGATCGACGAGTTCGTCGACCTCTTCACGCGCGCGCTGCGCACCGTGGAAGAATCCCTGCTGCTCGACGCCGACACCGACCGAAAGGCCTCCGCATGACCCGTCACCTGCTCCGCGACGACGACCTGAGCCCCGCCGAGCAGGCGGAGATCATCGAGCTCGCCCTGGCGCTGAAGAAAGACCGTTGGAAGCTGAAGCCGCTCGAGGGTCCGCAGACGGTCGCGGTGATCTTCGACAAGTCGTCCACCCGCACCCGGGTGTCTTTCGCGGTGGGCATCGCCGACCTCGGCGGCTCACCGCTGATCATCTCGACGGCCAACAGCCAACTCGGCGGCAAGGAGACACCGTCCGACACCGCTCGCGTCCTGGAGCGTCAGGTAGCTGCCATCGTCTGGCGCACGTATGCGCAGGCGGGGCTGGAGGAGATGGCGCGCGGCACCCGTGTGCCGGTCATCAACGCGCTCAGCGACGACTTCCACCCTTGTCAGCTGCTGGCTGATCTCCTCACGATCCGCGAGCACAAAGGCGACCTGGCGGGGCTGACGCTCACCTTCTTCGGTGACGGCAAGTCGAACATGGGCCACTCGTATGTGCTGGCCGGCGTCACTGCGGGTATGCACGTGCGTGTCGCGTCTCCCGAGAGCTATGCGCCTCGAGACGATGTGATCGCCGACGCCGACCGCATCGCGGCCGAGACCGGCGGGTCGGTGACGTTGCTCACCGACCCGATCGAAGCCGCTGCGGGTGCCGACGTGATCGTCACCGACACGTGGGTGTCGATGGGCAAGGAGGAGGAGAAGACGGCGCGGCTGCGCGATCTCGGCGGGTACAAGGTGACCCAGGAGACGATGGCACTGGCTGCATCCGATGCCATCTTCATCCATTGCCTCCCCGCAGATCGCGGCTACGAGGTGGACGCCGAGGTGATCGACGGCCCACAGAGCGTGGTCTGGGACGAGGCGGAGAACCGTTTGCACGCGCAGAAGGCACTTCTGGTGTGGCTGCTGCGGCAGCAGTGACGTGAGCGCCGCCAGCGCGGGAGGCCCCGGTTCCGGCGGTGACGGGCGGAGCCGGCCGCGCGGATGGCTGACCGCGCCCGAGCGCATCGCCGGAGTGGACCTCGCGCGCGGCCTTGCCGTGCTCGGCATGCTCGCCGCGCACCTGCTGACGATCGAGCCGTTTCGCGCGGACGATCCGTCGACGTGGGCGGACGTGGCCAACGGTCGATCCTCGGTCCTCTTCGCACTGCTGGCCGGAGTCTCCATCGGCCTGGTCACCGGGGCGCGATCGCCGCTGTCCGGCGAAGGTCTTCGCGTCGCGCGGGGACGTCTGGCCGTGCGTGCCGCGATGCTGTGGGTGCTGGGCGTCGCGCTGATCGCGACGTCCGTGCCGGTGTACGTGATCCTTCCCGCCTACGCGATCCTGTTCCTGCTGTGCCTGCCCCTGCTCACGCTGCGAGCGCCGCAGCTGTGGATGATCGCGGGCGCGACGGCGCTGGTCATGCCGTGGGTTCAGCCCGTTCTGGACGCGTCGCCCCTCTGGAGCGGTGCCGTGGGAGGCGATCTCGCCCTGCTGGTGGGATGGCACTATCCGTTCCCGGTGTGGTTCGCCTTCATCACGGCGGGCCTGGCCATCGGTCGCTCCGAACTCACGTCCCGCTCCCTGCAGGTCGGACTCGCCGCCGGTGGTGCGGGGGCAGCGGCCCTCGGGTACGGACTGGCCGCATACGCCTCGCGGGACGCGCCCGGCGATGGCGGTGCGTCCGCGGTGTGGACGGCGCAGGCGCACTCGAACGGCATCCTCGAAGTCATCGGTTCGGGAGGCTTCGCGATTGCTGCCCTGGGGGTGAGCCTGCTGGTGTGTCGCACGCGGATCGCCGCTGTCCTCATTCCGATTCGCGCCGTGGGCGCGATGCCCTTGACGGCGTACACCGCACAGATCGTCGTCTGGGTGCTGGTGGCCGCGGTGTTTCTGGACCGCACCGGCGATCTCGCCGGCTTCCGCGCCCTGCAGCCGTGGGTGCCTTTCGCGCTCGGGACGGTCGCGGGATGCACCGCGTGGGCTTTCTTGTTCGGCCGCGGCCCGCTGGAGAGCCTGTTCGCGTGGGTGGCTCGACGCTCGATGCGAGGTCGGCGCCCTCGCGGGAGCGATGAGCGCCGATAGGCTGGATCGGTGACCGATTCTGCTTCGCATGGCACGAACGAGGGCGCTCTGTGGGGAGCCCGGTTCGCCACAGGACCTTCGCCAGAGCTCGAGGCGCTCAGCCGCTCGACGCATTTCGACTGGGCGCTCGCGCGGTACGACATCGCGGGTTCCCACGCCCACGCGGCGGCGCTGGAGGCCGCCGGCTATCTCTCGGCCGACGAGGCGGCGCGCATGCATTCCGCCCTCGACGTCTTGGCTGCTCGCGTGACTGACGGCACTCTGGTCGCGTCGCCCGGCGACGAGGACGTGCACGGCGCCCTCGAGACAGCGCTGATCGATGAGATCGGTGCGGAGCTCGGAGGCAAGCTGCGGGCCGGGCGCAGCCGCAACGACCAGATCGCGACACTCGTTCGGCTGTATCTCCTCGATCACGCGGGTGTGATCGCCCGCGACATCCTCCGCGTGATCGATGCCGTCGTCGCACAGGCCGACGCACATCCCGGGGCGATCATGCCGGGGCGCACTCACCTGCAGCATGCGCAGCCGATCCTGCTCGCCCACCACCTGCAGGCCCATGCGTGGCCGCTCGTGCGGGATCTCGAGCGCCTCCGTGACTGGACGGCCCGCGCGCGTGTGTCGCCGTACGGCGGGGGAGCGCTCGCCGGGGCCACGTTGGGTCTCGACCCGCAACTCGTCGCCGACCACCTGGGCCTCGCCCGTCCCTCGGAGAACTCCCTCGACGGCACCGCGGCACGCGACGTGGTGGCCGAGTTCGCCTTCATCGCCGCGATGATCGGCATCGATCTGTCCCGCTTCGCCGAGGACATCATCATCTGGAACACGCGTGAGTTCGGCTTCGTCACTCTCGACGACGGGTACTCGACGGGCTCGAGCATCATGCCGCAGAAGAAGAACCCGGATATCGCCGAGCTCGCCCGGGGCAAGTCCGGGCGACTCATCGGAAACCTCGCGGGGCTGCTGGCCACGCTCAAGGCGTTGCCGCTCGCGTACAACCGTGATCTACAGGAGGACAAGGAGCCCGTCTTCGACTCCGTGACCACTCTCGAAGTGGTGCTGCCGGCGTTCGCCGGGATGGTGGCCACGCTGCGCTTCGACACCGATCGGATGGCCGCTCTCGCGCCCGAGGGATTCTCTCTGGCCACCGATGTCGCGGAGTGGCTCGTCAAGAGGGGTGTCCCCTTCCGGGATGCTCACGAGATCTCGGGGTCTCTGGTGCGTGCCTGCGAACAGCGCGGCATCGGTTTGGAGGATGCGGACGACGATCTCCTCGAATCGGTTTCGGTGCATCTCGACCCGGCTGTGCGGGAGGTCCTCACGATTGAGGGATCCGTCTCCAGCCGTACAGGCGCAGGTGGAACGGCGCCCGAACGGGTGGCCGAGCAGCGTTCCGAGCTGGTTGCGCGCGCGCAGGCGGCCGCACGGGCCGTCATCGCATAATCTGCATTCAGAAGCGCATGGCTGATATCCTTGAAAAATAAGTGGTAGACTTCTTTATATGGGTGTGGCCGTCATCGCCGACATCATCGGCTCCCGCAAGGCGCCCGATCGGGGTGCCGTCCAGCGTGCGATCGACGACGCGATCGTGCGCGTCGAACGCGACCACCCCCTCGCCGAACAGCCGCTGAAGCCCGTGCTCGGTGATGAGCTTCAGGGCACCTATCCGAGTCTCGAGTCGGCGATGGCCTCGCTCCTGCTGCTGCGGCTGGCCCTTCCCGACGGAGTCGAGTGCCGATACGGCATCGGTGTCGGCGCCATGGGCCTGATCCCCTCGCGCTCCGGTGATCTTGCCGAAGGTCCCGGATGGTGGGCGGCGCGCGAGGCGATCGAGGCGGTGGCAGCCGATCAGCGCCGGGCGATCCCGGCTACCCGTACGCGGGTCAAGGCAGCGGCGGGCGAGGATGAGCGTCCGGTGCGGCTCGCGAATGCCTACCTCCTCGCCCGCGATCAGCTGGTGGGGGAGATGAACGGTCGTTCGCGCCGCCTCGCCTACGGGAGGATCGGCGGAAGGACGCAGGTCGAGTTGGCCGCGTCGGAGGGGATCTCGCAGTCAGCAGTGTCGCAGGCGCTCGCTGCTGCCGGGGTGCCCGCGCTGATCGAGGGCTTTCATCAGCTGACGCCGTCGGCGTCGTGAGGTCACCAGATCGCCAGCCGGACGAGTGCGCCGACAAGGCACGCCCAGAGCAGACTCGAGATCGTTCCGATGATGAATCGTTCGCGTGCCTCGGAGGCGGCCAACTCAGAGAACCGACCGATGCCCTTGACCGCGACGACGACGGCGATGGCCTCCGGATAGCCGGCGATGATGGCCATCACGACCGCGAGCCGCTCGAGGTAGCCGATCGTCGTTCCGCCCCGTAGCAGCGGCTCCCACTCCGAGGATTCGTTGTTCTTTCGGGACGTCGGAAGCAGGATGCCGCCGTCATCCGTCTCGCGCACGCGACCGCCGGTGGCGATGTCGAGCACCTTGCGGGTGAGGGGATCTCCGCCGAGCACCGCCAGGGCGACACCGAGCACGGCGAGGATCAGGCCCATGATCGCGGGAACCTCGACCGGCGAGACGGCGACCAGCAAGGTGCTTCCGACGACCAGTCCCGCCGCGACCGCCGAGGTCAGCGTCGCCGGCCGGCGAATGCTGACGACGACGAGCGTCAACGACGCGCACAGCGACACGAACAAGAAGATCGACTGTGCGGCGGTCAGCAGCACGGGAGGCACGTCGATCGGCATGCCGCCAGTCTGGCACGCGGGCCTGACATCGACGAGGTCGCCAGCGCCGCGCTGATAGCCTGGAACGCGTGTCTGATTCCGTCGTGAGCGCCCTCGCGCCCGCCAACGACCCGACGTTCGAGAACGTCTGGGATGAGGTCGTCTGGCGAGGCCTGGTGCACGTGTCCACCGATCAGGAGGCGCTGCGTGCGCTGCTGTCCGGGGATCCGATCACGTATTACTGCGGGTTCGACCCGACCGCGCCGAGCCTTCACCTCGGCAACCTGGTCCAGCTTCTGCTGATGAGGCGGCTGCAACTGGCCGGGCATCGCCCGTTGGGACTCGTGGGCGGCTCGACCGGGCTGATCGGAGATCCCAAGCCCACCGCCGAACGCACGCTCAACGACACCGCCGTCGTCGCCGAATGGGTGGGCTACCTGCAGTCGCAGGTCGCGCGATTCCTCAGCTTCGAGGGGGACAACGCCGCTCGCCTGGTCAACAACCTCGACTGGACGGCCCCGATGAGCGCCATCACGTTCTTGCGTGACATCGGCAAGCACTACCGGGTCGGCACCATGCTCAAGAAGGATGCCGTCAGCGCTCGTCTGAACTCCGACGACGGCATCAGCTACGCCGAGTTCAGCTACCAGATCCTGCAGGGTCTGGACTACCGCGAGCTCTACCTGCAGCACGGCTGCGTGCTCCAGACCGGCGGCAGCGACCAGTGGGGCAACCTCACCAGCGGTGTCGATCTGATCCGCAAGGCCGAAGGCGTCGCCGTGCACGCGATCGGCACCCCGCTGATCACCAACGCGGACGGCCGAAAGTTCGGCAAGAGCGAGGGCAACGCGATCTGGCTCGACCCCGAGCTGACGAGTCCCTACGCGATGTACCAGTTCTGGCTCAACACCGACGACGCCGACGTGGTCGACCGACTCAAGGTCTTCACGTTCCTCACGCGAGCCGAGATCGAGACGGTGGCCGCGGAGCACGCCGCGGAGCCGTTTCGCCGAGTAGGCCAGAAGCGCATCGCTCGAGAGGTGACGACGCTCGTGCACGGCGAGGCGGCGACCGAGGCGGCCATCGCCGCCTCGGAGGCTCTCTTCGGGCACGGCGACCTCACGGGTCTCGACGCACCCACGCTGCGTGCGGCGCTGCGCGAGCTGCCCCATGCCGACGTTCCGCCGACGACGCCGGTCGTGCAGGCGCTCGTCGACACCGGCCTCGTCTCGAGCCTGAGCGAAGCCCGGCGCGCCATCGCTCAGGGTGGTGTGTGGCTCGACGGCGAGAAGGTCGTCGATGATTCCGCCCTCGTCGGGGGCGCCCTTCCGGGCGGAGTCTCGGTGCTGCGGCGCGGGAAGAAGACGCTCGCGGGCTTGTTCGTCGGCTGATCGTGCCCTTCACCCCGGCACATGCGGTCGTCGCCGTTCCGTTCGTCCGCACCCCGCTGCTGCCGGCGGCGATCGCCATCGGTGCGATGACGCCGGACCTCCCGTTGTTCGTGGTCGGTACTCCACTGACCTACCAGGTCACCCACACGAACGTCGTCGTGTCCGCCCTCGTCGCTCTGGCGCTCACTGCCGGCTGGTACGCGTTGCTGCGCCCGGCGGTGCGAGAACTCTCGCCCGCCTGGCTCGCTGCCCGGCTCCCCGCGGAGTGGGATGCCGTGGGCGGTCAGGCGTGGGATGCGGTGCGACAGCCGCGTCCGGGCGCACGCGCGCCGGTGTGGCGAAGCGGCGCGGTGTTCCCCGTGCTCGTGGCGGCGTCGCTGGTGATGGGTGTGGTCTCCCACATCGCGTGGGACGCATTCACCCACGAAGGCCGGTGGGGGCTGAGAGTCTTCCCGGCGCTGGCCGAGCAGTGGGGCGCGCTGCCGGGGTACAAATGGCTGCAGTACGGCTCGGGGGTCGTGGGGCTGACCGTCCTCGCCGTGTTCGCCCTCCTCTGGCTTCGTCGGCGCGAGGCGCTTCCGCCCGTTCGGACGACGCCCGCGTGGGTACGCCGCGCGTGGTGGGTCTCGCTTCCGGTTCTCCTGGTGGGCGCGTGGGTCGTCGGGCTCACCATCTTCGGGCCACTCGGCGCGGACTTCACCGTCCGTCACCTCGCCTATCGGGTACTCCCGCCGGCGTGTGCGGTGTGGGGAGCGCTCACCTTCGCTCTCTGCGTGGTCCTTCTGGTCCGCCGCGTGCGCCGCGCGCCGGGATCGATGCCGCGCTGACCGAGCTCGACCCTCGGCTCAGTCCGACCAGGTCGGTTCGTCCTGCCCCCAGGGTCGAGGTGGGGCGAAGCGCTCGGGAACGCGGAATGCCGGCGCGGCAGTGGTCACCGCCGTCCCCGCCATATCGAAGTCCTGCACATGTCCGGCGGGATCCAGTGGCGCCGTCGCCAGCCGGCTCGGGTGACGGGGGAGGCCGAGGAGATGGGCGGCGACGCGACGCAGGCTCGTCTCGGCGAGCCAAGATCCGCCCTCGTCGCGGCGACGGGCCAGCAGCGTCATGGCCGCGGCGGCCAAAGCGTACCCGGCGGAGTGGTCGAGGGCTTGCGCAGGGAGGGCGCCCGGAGTGACGCCGTCGGCCGACTCGAGCCACGCGATCCCGGAGTCCGCCTGCACCAGGCTGTCGAAACCCCGATGATCCCGCTCGCCCCACGCGGTGAGTTGGAGGACGATGATCCCCGGCCGGCGCTGGGCGAGGGCGTCCGGCGACAGACCGAGTCGGTCGAGGCCCGCGGCGCGATAGCCGAGCACGACCACGTCCGCCGTACTCAGGAGCTCGTCCCAGACGGTGCGCCCCGGAGGGTGGGCGAGATCGAGCAGCGCCGAGCGCTTCCCGTGGCCGGAGTCCAGGTGCTGCCACGGCAGTTCGGGGAGATGGGGCGGGTCGATGCGCAGGACATCGGCGCCGAACAGGGCCAGGGTGCGGGTGGCCACGGGGCCCGCGATGACGCGGGTGAGATCGAGCACGCGAACTCCGCTCAGTGGCGCATCACCGCGACCGTTCGTGCGATGCGCCCGCGGCGCGCGCCCGAGCGAGGTGATCGAGACGACGGGACGCTCGCGAAGTGCCGCGTCGACGGCCGGGTCTTCCGTGCGCACCTCCACGCACAATCCGCCTTCCCGCCGGATCGACGACACTGCCTCAGAACTGCGGAGCCCGCGGAAGGTGCGTGCGACCTCCTCCGCGCCCGAAGCCCGGGGGAGCGCCAGCGCGGAGGTGAGGGCGAGCGCATGGTGGGGATAGTTTCCGTGTGTGCGGACCCATCCATCCGCGGTGGCGAAGAAGCCGGACAACGGGGCGAACGCGGTCGGACGCGTCCCGCCCACTCGGAGCCAACGCTCGCTCGTATAGGCGATCGCGATGCGGGAGGGGTCGGGCGCCGCGGCAGGAACGCCCCACGACCGCGAAGCCACGGACGCCACTTCCGACACGGAGCGCCAGGCCAGGGTCGCGACCCCCGTGCGTGCGGAGAGGGGAACGGCAGATGCGGACATGGCCGAAAGCTACGCCCTCGCCACGGTGGCCGCAGCCCCACGGCCCGCCTGCCACCCGCGGAAATCCGCCAAACGAGGCGCGACACGCCCGGGATGCGCGCTGGATTTGCCCAGATGCCGGAACCCACGTAACTTATTACTTGTTCGCCCCACAGGGAAGAGCGAGAAGGCCGGAAGGCCTCGCCCCCTCAAGCGGAGAACCACCTCCACCCCAAACCTCTCCTAGAGAGAACATGGCCCTTGGGTCTAGGATGGAGTCTCCACCTCGTGGACCGCGGTCACCGACTGCAACCGAGGATCTGATGATCCCGGCGAGTCGGTTTGACAGACGGAACGAGATGGATAAGATAGAGAAGTTGCCCTGCGGGCGAGGCTGAGAGGCCGAGCAGCAGGAGCATCCGATCCTTGAGAACTCAACAGCGTGCACTTGTCAAATGCCAAAAAACCTCGATTCAGCTTCGGCTGAATGAGATTCCTTTGGATCAAAGTCCGACACTTCGGTGTCGGCAACGGATAGTCAGCAATGACATCCCTTTGGTCAGATCAAACTCGCTGCTTCGGCCTAATTCCGGCTGATCGCAGCAACATTTCTTTACGGAGAGTTTGATCCTGGCTCAGGATGAACGCTGGCGGCGTGCTTAACACATGCAAGTCGAACGGTGAAAGCGGAGCTTGCTCCGCTGGATCAGTGGCGAACGGGTGAGTAACACGTGAGCAATCTGCCCCTGACTCTGGGATAAGCGCTGGAAACGGCGTCTAATACCGGATACGAGCTGCGAAGGCATCTTCAGCAGCTGGAAAGAACTTCGGTCAGGGATGAGCTCGCGGCCTATCAGCTAGTTGGTGAGGTAACGGCTCACCAAGGCGTCGACGGGTAGCCGGCCTGAGAGGGTGACCGGCCACACTGGGACTGAGACACGGCCCAGACTCCTACGGGAGGCAGCAGTGGGGAATATTGCACAATGGGCGCAAGCCTGATGCAGCAACGCCGCGTGAGGGACGACGGCCTTCGGGTTGTAAACCTCTTTTAGCAGGGAAGAAGCGAAAGTGACGGTACCTGCAGAAAAAGCGCCGGCTAACTACGTGCCAGCAGCCGCGGTAATACGTAGGGCGCAAGCGTTATCCGGAATTATTGGGCGTAAAGAGCTCGTAGGCGGTCTGTCGCGTCTGCTGTGAAAACCCGAGGCTCAACCTCGGGCCTGCAGTGGGTACGGGCAGACTAGAGTGCGGTAGGGGAGATTGGAATTCCTGGTGTAGCGGTGGAATGCGCAGATATCAGGAGGAACACCGATGGCGAAGGCAGATCTCTGGGCCGTAACTGACGCTGAGGAGCGAAAGGGTGGGGAGCAAACAGGCTTAGATACCCTGGTAGTCCACCCCGTAAACGTTGGGAACTAGTTGTGGGGACCATTCCACGGTTTCCGTGACGCAGCTAACGCATTAAGTTCCCCGCCTGGGGAGTACGGCCGCAAGGCTAAAACTCAAAGGAATTGACGGGGACCCGCACAAGCGGCGGAGCATGCGGATTAATTCGATGCAACGCGAAGAACCTTACCAAGGCTTGACATATACGAGAACGCTGCAGAAATGTAGAACTCTTTGGACACTCGTAAACAGGTGGTGCATGGTTGTCGTCAGCTCGTGTCGTGAGATGTTGGGTTAAGTCCCGCAACGAGCGCAACCCTCGTTCTATGTTGCCAGCACGTAATGGTGGGAACTCATGGGATACTGCCGGGGTCAACTCGGAGGAAGGTGGGGATGACGTCAAATCATCATGCCCCTTATGTCTTGGGCTTCACGCATGCTACAATGGCCGGTACAAAGGGCTGCAATACCGCAAGGTGGAGCGAATCCCAAAAAGCCGGTCCCAGTTCGGATTGAGGTCTGCAACTCGACCTCATGAAGTCGGAGTCGCTAGTAATCGCAGATCAGCAACGCTGCGGTGAATACGTTCCCGGGTCTTGTACACACCGCCCGTCAAGTCATGAAAGTCGGTAACACCTGAAGCCGGTGGCCCAACCCTTGTGGAGGGAGCCGTCGAAGGTGGGATTGGTAATTAGGACTAAGTCGTAACAAGGTAGCCGTACCGGAAGGTGCGGCTGGATCACCTCCTTTCTAAGGAGCATCTGGCATCCTGAACTTCGGTTCGGTGGTGTCCAGGCGCCGGATCAAGACCGAATGTGTCTTGCCGGTTAGCTCATGGGTGGAACATTTGACAAGGTGCCGAGAGCCGAATCTCGAACTTAGTACGCCGCTTGCGGCTGGAACGGTTCGGGGCGAGGAGCTCGGCACATGCACGCTGTTGGGTCCTGAGGGGCCGGATGTGCTCTTCGGAGCCAGCCAACCTCAGGACCTTTTCTGATGGCCGCAGCGCGACCAGCGGAGAAGGTACCGCCCGTACTTTGAGAACTACACAGTGGACGCGAGCATCTTTGAATCGACTTCGGTCGATTCATCAAAGATGATCTTAAAGATCATTAGTCAATTTCGAGTTGGACTTCGGTCCGATCCGATACTGATTCAAACTCATGTGATTTCAAGTCTTTAAGAGCAAACGGTGGATGCCTTGGCATCTGGAGCCGAAGAAGGACGTAGCAATCTGCGATAAGCCTCGGGGAGTGGATAAGCACACTTTGATCCGAGGATCTCCGAATGGGGAAACCCCGCTGGGCGGCGTGCCGACCCAGTGACTCCCGCCTGAATATATAGGGCGGGTAGAGGGAACGTGGGGAAGTGAAACATCTCAGTACCCACAGGAAGAGAAAGCAACCGCGATTCCGTTAGTAGTGGCGAGCGAAACCGGAACAGGCTAAACCGAGTACGTGTGATATCCGGCAGGAGTTGCGTATTCGGGGTTGTGGGACTTTTCGGGCTGTTCTGCCGAACAGCCGGCGTTACAAGAAGGTATAGACGAACTGGATTGAAAGCCAGGTCATAGAGGGTGCCAACCCCGTAGTCGAAATGCCTCCCTTGACGCGAAGAGTATCCCAAGTAGCACGGGGCCCGAGAAATCCCGTGTGAATCTGTCAGGACCACCTGATAAGCCTAAATACTCCCAGATGACCGATAGCGGACAAGTACCGTGAGGGAAAGGTGAAAAGTACCCCGGGAGGGGAGTGAAATAGTACCTGAAACCGTTTGCTTACAAACCGTTGGAGCAGCCCTAGCAGCTGTGACAGCGTGCCTTTTGAAGAATGAGCCTGCGAGTTAGCGATACGTGGCGAGGTTAACCCGAGAGGGGTAGCCGTAGCGAAAGCGAGTCTGAATAGGGCGATTCAGTCGCGTGTCCTAGACCCGAAGCGAAGTGATCTATCCATGGCCAGGTTGAAGCGACGGTAAGACGTCGTGGAGGACCGAACCCACTTAGGTTGAAAACTGAGGGGATGAGCTGTGGATAGGGGTGAAAGGCCAATCAAACTTCGTGATAGCTGGTTCTCTCCGAAATGCATTTAGGTGCAGCGTTGCGTGTTTCTTGCCGGAGGTAGAGCTACTGGATGGCCGATGGGCCCTACAAGGTTACTGACGTCAGCCAAACTCCGAATGCCGGTAAGTGAGAGCGCAGCAGTGAGACTGTGGGGGATAAGCTTCATAGTCGAGAGGGAAACAACCCAGACCACCAACTAAGGTCCCAAAGCGCGTGCTAAGTGGGAAAGGATGTGGAGTTGCCTTGACAACCAGGAGGTTGGCTTAGAAGCAGCCACCCTTGAAAGAGTGCGTAATAGCTCACTGGTCAAGTGATTCCGCGCCGACAATGTAACGGGGCTCAAGCACGCCACCGAAGTTGTGGCATTGACATTTATTGGTAGGCCTTCGTGGTCCAGCCGTGTTGATGGGTAGGAGAGCGTCGTGTGGCCAGCGAAGCGGCGGTGTAAACCAGCCGTGGAGGCCACACGAGTGAGAATGCAGGCATGAGTAGCGAAAGACGTGTGAGAAACACGTCCTCCGAAAGACCAAGGGTTCCAGGGTCAAGCTAATCTTCCCTGGGTAAGTCGGGACCTAAGGCGAGGCCGACAGGCGTAGTCGATGGACAACGGGTTGATATTCCCGTACCGGCGAAGAACCGCCCAAGCTAATCCAGTGGTGCTAAGTGCCCGAATTCCTCTGTATCGATCCCTTCGGGGTGAGAACGTTGGAGCTAGCGCACGACCCCATGCTGGTGCGGTTAGCGTATTAACAGGTGTGACGCAGGAAGGTAGCCCAAGCCAGGCGATGGTTGTCCTGGTGCAAGTGCGTAGGCCGAGAGATAGGCAAATCCGTCTCTCACATAGGCTGAGACACGATGCGGATAAAAAGTGGGTGATCCTATGCTGCCGAGAAAAGCATCGACGCGAGGTTCTAGCCGCCCGTACCCCAAACCGACTCAGGTGGTCAGGTAGAGAATACCAAGGAGATCGAGAGAATCGTGGTTAAGGAACTCGGCAAAATGCCCCCGTAACTTCGGGAGAAGGGGGGCCTTCGACGTATTAGGACTTGCTCCGAAAGCGTTTGGAGGCCGCAGAGACTAGTGGGTAGCGACTGTTTACTAAAAACACAGGTCCGTGCCAAGTCGCAAGACGATGTATACGGACTGACGCCTGCCCGGTGCTGGAAGGTTAAGAGGACCGGTTAGCCGCAAGGCGAAGCTGAGAATTTAAGCCCCAGTAAACGGCGGTGGTAACTATAACCATCCTAAGGTAGCGAAATTCCTTGTCGGGTAAGTTCCGACCTGCACGAATGGCGTAACGACTTCCCAACTGTCTCAACCGCGAACTCGGCGAAATTGCATTACGAGTAAAGATGCTCGTTACGCGCAGCAGGACGGAAAGACCCCGTGACCTTTACTACAGCTTGGTATTGGTGTTCGGTGTGGCTTGTGTAGGATAGGTGGGAGACTTTGAAGCAGGGACGCCAGTTCTTGTGGAGTCATTGTTGAAATACCACTCTGGTCACTCTGGATATCTAACTTCGAACCGTAATCCGGTTCAGGGACAGTGCCTGGTGGGTAGTTTAACTGGGGCGGTTGCCTCCCAAAAAGTAACGGAGGCGCCCAAAGGTTCCCTCAACCTGGTTGGCAATCAGGTGGCGAGTGTAAGTGCACAAGGGAGCTTGACTGTGAGACTGACAGGTCGAGCAGGGACGAAAGTCGGGACTAGTGATCCGGCAGTGGCTTGTGGAAGCGCTGTCGCTCAACGGATAAAAGGTACCTCGGGGATAACAGGCTGATCTTGCCCAAGAGTCCATATCGACGGCATGGTTTGGCACCTCGATGTCGGCTCGTCGCATCCTGGGGCTGGAGTAGGTCCCAAGGGTTGGGCTGTTCGCCCATTAAAGCGGTACGCGAGCTGGGTTTAGAACGTCGTGAGACAGTTCGGTCCCTATCCGCTGCGCGCGTAGGAAATTTGAGAGGATCTGACCCTAGTACGAGAGGACCGGGTTGGACGAACCTCTGGTGTGCCAGTTGTTCTGCCAAGAGCACCGCTGGTTAGCTACGTTCGGGATGGATAACCGCTGAAAGCATCTAAGCGGGAAGCCGGCCTCAAGATGAGATTTCCATGCCCTCGGGCGAGAGGCTCCCAGCCAGACTACTGGGTTGATAGGCCGGATGTGGAAGCGCGGCAACGCGTGAAGCTGACCGGTACTAATAAGCCGATGACTTGATAACACACCGTTTTGGTGCTTGCGTCCACTGAGTGGTTCTCGATGTACGGTCGAGAACCGCATGACATTGATTTGTTGTGCAGACTGAAACATCAATAGTGTTTCGGCGGCCATAGCGTGAGGGAAACGCCCGGTTACATTCCGAACCCGGAAGCTAAGCCTCACAGCGCCGATGGTACTGCAGGGGGGACCCTGTGGGAGAGTAGGACACCGCCGGACTTCTTTCGTGAAATGGCCACCCAGTGTTGGGTGGCCATTTCTCGTTAACGCGCATGAGAGGAATGCTGCGATGGCAGAAGAAGAGCGTCCACGACGCGGTGACAAGCCGCGCTACGCCCCTGCTGGAGCACGTTCTCATCGACCTCGTACCTCGGGTTCGAGTGCGGACGGCGCACGGCCGAAGCGCGATGGCGAGCGTAAGGCGTACGAGAAGCGCGATGGCGAGCGTAAGCCGTACGAGAAGCGCGATGGTGAGCGTAAGCCGTACGAGAAGCGCGATGGTGAGCGTAGGCCGTACGAGAAGCGCGATGGTGAGTGTAAGCCGTACGAGAAGCGCGATGGTGAGCGTAAGCCGTATGCCAAGCGCGATGGCGAGCGTAAGCCGTATGCCAAGCGCGATGGCGAGCGTAAGCCGTACGCCAAGCGCGATGGTCGTCCGTCCCGTCCGCCTCAGGATGACGATCGGCGGCGGGAACGTGGCCCGGAGATCCCTGAGGATGTCACCGGTCGGGATCTGAACGGGCAGGCGCGCAACGAACTCAAAACCCTCAGCAAGGAGAACGCGGAGGAAGTCGCGCGCCACCTTGCGATGGCCGCCCGTCTCATCGACGACGACCCTCAGCTCGCGCACGAGCACGCGCTCGCGGCGTCGCGCCGGGCGGGGCGGATCGCCGTGGTGCGCGAGACGGTGGCCATCACCGCCTACGCCACGGGTGACTTCGCGCTGGCATTGCGCGAGCTGCGCACCTATCGCCGGATCTCCGGCCGCGACGATCAGATCGCGCTGATGGTCGATAGCGAACGAGGGGTCGGCCGGCCTGATCGCGCGCTCGAGGTGGGACGTGCGGTGGATCGCGCGACCCTCCCTGTCGATGTGCGTGTGGAGCTGGCGATCGCGATGTCCGGCGCCCGCCTCGACCTGGGTCAGCCCGACCGAGCCCTGCAGGAACTCGACATCCCCGAGCTTGATCCCGATCGCGCCTTCTCTTGGAGCCCCGGATTGTTTGCCGCTCGCGCCGCGGTCCTCGAAGAACTCGGTCGGCACGACGAAGCCGATCAGTGGCAACGCCGCGCGGAAGTGGCCGACAACGCCCTCGGCGGCTCAGACGCCGATCTTGAGGTGCTTGAGATCGACGAGATCGAAGAACTCGAGGTCGACGACACGGATGAGCCGAACGAGGCACCCGAGGACGGGAAGCCCGCCGAAGGCGACGCGGTCTGATGGCGCTGTTCGCTTCACGGCGGCCGACACCCCTCGACGGGATCGACCTGGTTCTCGCGGACCTTGATGGCGTGGTGTACGCGGGACCCGGCGCGCTGCCGTATGCCGTCGAGAGCCTCAATGCGCTGGATGCATCGGTGCGACTGGGCTTCATCACCAACAACGCTTCCCGGCGTGATGCCACGGTGGCGGAGCATCTGCGTGCCCTCGGGCTGCGGACGACACCGAGCGACGTGGTCACCAGCCCGCAAGCGGCCGTGCGTCTTCTTCGCACCAAGGTGTCGCCCGGCGAGGTCGTGCTCGTGGTGGGCGGCGACGGATTGGTGTTCGAACTCGAGAAGGCGGGGTACGTCGTGACCCGCAGCGCCGAGGACTCGCCGTCCGCCGTCGTGCAGGGGTTCGCTCCCGAGGTGGGCTGGCTGCAGTTGGCGGAGGCCGCCTACGCCCTGGCAACGCCGGAGGAGGAGGGAGGGATCCCGTGGATCGCGACCAACACCGACTGGACCATCCCGCAGGCGCGGGGCGTCGCTCCCGGAAACGGCACGCTCGTCTCCGCTGTGCACACCGCCGTGGGTCGCCTGGCGACGGTGGCCGGGAAGCCCGAACGGGCGATCTTCGACGAGGCGGTGGCGCGTTTCGGCGCCCGTGACCCCCTCTTCATCGGGGACCGTCTCGACACCGACATTGCGGGGGCTCAGGCGGCCGGCATCAGGTCGGCACTCGTGCTGACCGGTATCGATCGCCCCAAGCACGTGTTGGCGGCTCCGTCCACGTCACGTCCAGACTTCATCCTCGGGGATCTGCGAGAGCTGTTCGAGCCGTATCCGCAGACGATCACCAAGGGCGACGTGACCACCGTCGGCGGTGCGGCGGTGCGGATCGAGGGTCCCGACGTGCGCATCCTCTCCGAGGGTGACCGCCCGATCGACCTGGTGCGTGCCGGAGCGGCGGCGATCTGGGCGACCGGACGCGCCATCTACGGGTTCCGGGTACCCGAGAGGCTGTACGCCGACCCGTTCCATCGCCCCTGATTCGACCAGCGGCCGCGTATCGTGGTGGCATGTCCATGGATGTCCCTGACAGTGATGAGCGACGCGAGGATCTGCTGTCTACCCTCGACGTGATCGAGGGACAGCCCCTGGGGGAGCGTGCCGCCGCCTATGCGGCCCTGCACGATGAGCTCGCCCGCCGGCTGGAGTCCGGGCCCCGCGACCCGCGCGCATGACGCAGCGTCTCGACGCGGCCGTCGCCGCGCGAGGGCTCGCGCGCTCGCGCACCCACGCCGCGCATCTGATCGAGTCGGGGCTGGTGAGTGTGGACGGAATCGGTGTCGTCAAAGTCTCCACGCGCGTGGATGAGGCGGCCGTCATCGAGGTGGCGGGTGCCGATCACTACGTGAGCCGTGCGGCGCACAAGCTGATCGCGGGTCTGGACGCTTTCGGTATCGCGGTGGCCGGACGTCGGGCCCTGGACATGGGCGCCTCGACGGGCGGATTCACTCAGGTGCTGCGTGAACGAGGAGCGACTCCCGTCATCGCCGTGGACGTCGGCCACGGGCAGCTGTCGCCGGTGATCGCGACCGACCCCCACGTCATCGCCGTCGAGGGGTTCAACGTTCGATACATGTCGCCGGCGGTTCTGGCTGCCGCGAGCGGCATCACCGAGCCGCCGCAGCTCGTGACCGGCGATCTCTCGTTCATCTCCCTCGATCATGTCCTCGCTCCGGTGGCGGAGGTGATCGACCCCGAGGGTGATGTCGTGCTGCTGATCAAGCCCCAGTTCGAAGTGGGACGCACGGGCGTTCGGGAAGGGCTGGTGACCGATCCCGGGCGTCGAGCGGACGCCGTCGCCGGCGTGCTGTGGTCGGCCTGGGATGCGGGCATGGGTACCTGCGGGCTCATCGCGTCGCCGATCATCGGTACGCACGGCAACGCGGAGTTCGTTGCGCACTTTCGCGTGCGCGGCGACGACCCCGCCACCGGCAATCCGACAGAATGGTTGAGCACCGTGAACCGACTGGCGGGAGCCTGATGACCACTCGCGACATCCTCGTCGTGGCACACGCCCAGCGTGACGACACGATCGCGGCCGCGGCCCGTGTGATCGCTGCGCTGCGGGCCGCCGATGCGCGTCCGGTGCTGCCCGGCGACGACCCCGCGCTGATCCACGCGCTCCGGAAGCGTAAGGGAGTAGGGGAGCTCGCACTGCTGGGAACGGACGTCACCGTCGACCAGATCGAGCTGGCAATCGTGCTCGGCGGCGACGGCACGATCCTCCGGGCGGCCGAGATCGTGCGCGGCGGGAGTGCGCCGGTGCTGGGCATCAACATGGGGCACGTCGGTTTTCTCGCGGAGATCGAGGCCGACGACATCGACGACGCCATGCGACGGGTGATCGACCGCGACTACGCCGTCGAGGAACGGATGACGCTCTCGGTGCGCATCAAAGATCACGACGGCCGAGTGATCTATGAGACGTGGGCGTTGAACGAGGCCACGGTGGAGAAGGCCTCGCGCGAGCGCATGATGGAGGTCGTGATCGAGATCGATCACCGGCCGCTGTCCACCTTCGGATGCGACGGAATGGTCGTCGCGACGCCCACCGGCTCCACCGCCTACAACTTCTCGGCCGGCGGGCCCGTGATCTGGCCCACCGTCGAGGCGATCGCCGTCGTGCCCCTCTCCGCCCATGCGCTGTTCGCCCGACCTCTCGTCGTCGGGCCGGAGGCGTCGGTGGCGATCGAGGTGCTCGCCCGCACGTACGGCACCGGCATCCTGTGGTGCGACGGGCGCCGCTCGCACGATCTTCCCCCCGGTGCACGGGTGGTGGTGCGTCGCTCGCCCATTCCGGTGCGTCTGGCGCGCCTGCATCCCGCTCCGTTCACCGACCGGCTCGTGCGGAAGTTCCGTCTTCCGGTGTCGGGCTGGCGTGGTCCTGCGGGAACCGTGCTGGAGTCGTCGTGATCGAGCAGATGACGCTGCGCGACCTCGGAGTGATCGCACAGGCGACGCTGCCGATGGGTGCGGGGTTCACCGCGATCACAGGCGAGACCGGGGCCGGCAAGACGATGGTGGTGACCGGACTCGGGCTGCTCCTGGGACAACGAGCCGATTCCGGAGTCGTACGGTCGGGTGCCGATCAGGCGTCGGTGGAAGGTGTGTGGATCGTGCCGGAGAACGGCCCGGTCGCCGAGCGTGTGCGCGACGCGGGGGGCGAGGTGGAGCCGCTCGGTTCGGGCGACGCGGAGCTGTACCTCGGGCGCTCGATCTCCCGCGAGGGACGCGGCCGTGCCACCGTCGGCGGTCGCACCGCCCCCGCTGGAGTGCTCGCTGACCTCGCCGACCACCTGGTGGTGGTGCACGGCCAGTCCGATCAGTTGCGATTGCGCAGCGCCGCGGCTCAGCGCGAGGCACTGGACCGGTTCGCCGGCGCCCCGGTCGACACGGCTCTGCAGCACTACCGCGACCTGCTGGAGCGGGCGCAGGCGATCGAAGCCGAACTGACGACGCTCACCGATGACAGGGACGCGCGGGCCACCGAAGCGCAGGAGCTTCGAGAGGCGCTCGAAGAGATCGGTCAGCTGGAACCCCAGCCCGGTGAGGACATCGAGCTGGCCGAACGCGCCGAACGCCTCGCGAACGTCGAGGAGCTGAGGGTGGCGGCCGCCGCCGCCCACGCTGCGCTGTCGAGCGACGAAGACGCCCCCGACGTCGTCGGACTGATCGGTGAAGCACGGCGCGTGCTCGAACGCGCCGCGCACAGCGACCCGCAGCTGGCCGCGCTCGCCGCGCAGGTGGAGGAGATCGGTTACCGCATCGCCGACGTGGCCGGTGAACTCAGCGGATACGTGGCCGACCTCGACGAGGCGGGACCGCATGAGCTTGCCCGGGTGGAGGATCGGCGCGCCGCCCTGGGCGCCCTCATCCGTCGCCACGGCAGCCTCGCCGACGCGCTCGCCCTGCAGGACAGCGGTGCGGCGCGACTGCTGGAGCTTGACGACGACGGCGACCGCATCGAGCGGCTGACCGCCGCGCTGGAATCCGCCAACGCCGAACTGGATGCCGCGGCCGGCGCGCTCACCGCGGCCCGGACGGAGGCCGCCGCTCGCTTGGCGGATGCCGTCACCGCCGAGCTGCGTCACCTGGCCCTTCCCGACGCGCGCGTGTCGGTGACCGTGCAGCCAGGTGCCTCTTCGCGGGCCGGTCGCGACGAGGTGGCCATTCTGCTCGCCCCGCATCCGGGTGCCGAGCCTCGACCGGTCGCGCGGGGCGCGTCGGGCGGGGAGCTCAGCCGCGTCATGCTCGCCATCGAGGTGGTGATCGCCCAGACCGACCCGGTACCCACCTTCGTCTTCGACGAGGTCGATGCCGGCATCGGGGGTGCGGCCGCGATCGAGGTCGGTCGACGTCTGGCGCAACTGGCGCGCAGCAGCCAGGTGATCGCGGTCACCCATCTCGCGCAGGTCGCCGCGTTCGCCGACAACCACCTCAGCGTGGTGAAGTCCGGTGACGGCTCGGTGACGGCATCCAGCGTCCGCCGACTGGACGGCCAAGAGCGCGAGGCCGAGATGGCCCGGCTCCTGTCGGGGATGGCCGACTCGGAGGCGGCGCTCGAGCATGCGAGGGAGCTGATCGTCCTCGGTGACGCGCGATGACGGGTGATCCCGCGCGCCCCGACGACGCAGTGGCGGTCGGGCCACGTCGCCAGACGCCGCTGTATCGCGCGTTGGCGGGGTGGCTGCTGCGGGTGGAGGCGTGGCTCCAGTCCCACGGCGGGACACACCTGCGGCGGGGGATCCGTGTCGTGTGGGGTGCGGTGGCCGCCGTCGGCGTGCTCCTTCTGGTGGGGCCGGTCATCAACGCACCGCTCACATTCGATGACATCGTCTCGTCGGCGGGCGAGGCCACCGACACCTGGATCGCGCGCAGCTTCGACGCGACGTACGTGATCGCTCGTGACGGTGACGGACGACTGGTCGTGGAGGTGGAGGAGCGGATCACCGCGTTCTTCCCCGACGACGTGCGGGAGAGCGCCATCGAGCGCATCGTCGCCTCGCAGCTGGAGGGGCACGATCTGACGCCGGTGGTGCGCTCGGCGAGCCTCGACGGGCGCGACGTCGTCCCCGACGTGCGCACCGGCTCGACCACCACGACGATGACTCTCGATGCCGGCGAGACGCTGTCCGGCGACCACGACGTGGTGTTGCGGTACGACCTGCGCGACCTCGCCTCGCCGCAGCAGGATGCGTCGTCGAAGCAGTGGTACGAGCAGCTGCAGTGGGACGTGTTCGGTCCGGATTGGCGCCACGCGTCGGCGGACAAGTCGCTGACCATCGAGGTGAGCGACGACCTCGTGGACGCCTTCGCCCGGCAGCCGACGGCGGGGATGCAGTGGCTGCTGCTCAGCGACTCGACGACGTTGACCCCCGACGAGCACACAGGTTCCACCACGGTCTACCGCGTCGACAACGACCAGAACATGCCGCCGTACTCGTCGTTCTGGTTCACGATGCGCTGGGAACCGGGGACCTTCGTGATGCCGGCGCCCTCGGCGTTGTACTGGGTGCAGGTGGTGGGGCCCTTCGTCCCGCTTCTGCTGCTCGCCCTCGCGCTCGTCCTCGCCGGCGCCGCCCGCAGCGTGGCCTGGGCAGACGCGCGCGGTCGCGCGTGGTACACCGTGCAGGAACGGCCGCGCCCAGACGGATCGCCGAGCATCGACGCGCGGCTGTGGCGGGCGCGCCGGACCAGCGCACTCGTGGACGCGCTCGCCGCCCATCGCGACGCTCCGTCGCCGGCGGCCTCACGCCGGCTGCTCCGGGTGGCGCGCCGCACCGGCAGGCTCGGTGACCTCCCCGGTTCATGGACGATCTACCGCGGTTCGGCCGCCTACCGTGCGCAGTTCACCGAAGGACTGCGGCGGGTTCCGCACGGATTCGTCCGCGACGCCTTCCTGGGGGCGGCGGTCGGCTTCACCGTGCTGCAGTGGGGGCTCGTACGCCAGCTGTCGTATCAGGTGCCGCTGTCGGTGTACTGGTGGCCGGCGGCGATCGTGGTGGTCTCCACGCTCCTGGCGGCGATGGTGGCCGCGGTGACCCTGTCGGCCACCCCGCTCACGCCCGCGGGGGCGTTGGCCGTCGAGCATCTGCGGGGGCAGCGCCTGTTCCTGACGCAGACCTCCGCGGCCGAACGCATCACCGCGGGCGATCCTCTGCTGCCCTATGTGGTGATGTTCTCCCCGCCGCGCGTGGCATCGCGCCTCATCCGGTCGATCCTCGAACGCGAGGGCGTCACCGAGGCGGTGCGGTCTGATCCCACGTTCGTGACCGGCCCGCGGCTGGCGGTGCGCACCGCGGCCGTCGTGCTGTTCGTCGCCGCGTGCGCCGTCTCGTTCCTGACGACGGCATCCACCCGGCACGGCCTCGACCACTTCGAGCTGCTGCGCGACGTGGACGGCGACTACGGGGTCTACGTCTCCGACATCGACATCGACGCACACCTCGCGCTGGCCGGCGACGGGCGGGTGCGCATCGAGGTCGTCGAGACTCTGCAGGCCACGGTCGACTCCAACCTGCGCGCGATCCCGCAGGTGACGAGGATCTGGCGCGACCGCGTCGACGGGCACGACCAGCGTCTTCGCGTGGAGGCGGTGACCGTCGATGGGGCGGAGGTGCCGTTCGCACAGAGTCGCCTCAAGGGCCATGCCTTCGTACAGAGCAGACTTCCCGATGACTGGCCGGGAGAGCACCGCATCGTCGTGCGGTACACGTTGGAAGACGCCGCGTCGGCCGTGCAGGTGGGTGGTCGCTGGATGGACCAGGTGCGGTGGACGGCGCTGCTGCCGTGGTGGCAGGAGACGTGGGAGGGTGTCGATCACGAGCCGGAGCGACTCCGGGTCGCGCTACGGATGCCGGATGGCGTCGCCGAACGTCTCACCGGCCAGACCGGTTGGCTCGACGAACTCCCGCACCGGGAGGCCCGCGACCCCGAGCCCCTCCGCCTGTCGCACGGATCCGATGGCCAGGCGTCGGTCGAACGGGTCGCCGAGCAATCGGACGAGTACGAGCCCGGCAGCCTGTGGCCGTCGGCATCGGCGTATGTCGGGGTGCAGTTGCAGTTCGACGCGGGTGCAGTGACGCGGACCTCGCGCGACCAGTGGCGTGCGAACCTCGCGATCGTCCTCGTGCCCTACCTTCTGGCCCCTGCGCTCGCCGTCGTCGTGACGGTGCTCGCGATCGTGGGCGTGGCGCTGGCGCGTCGGCGATCGCCGAGCCTGCGCGGTGGTGTGCTGCGAGACGCCGTGCGGTGGATGCCGCCGTGGCTCACGGTCGCCCAGTTTCCGCTTCTGGGGTGGGCGACCGCGGACATGTACTCCGACGACCCGCTCCTGCCGATCCTGTTGCTCTCGCTGGGTGTCAGCATCGTCGCCTCCATCTGGGTGCTGGTGGCCACTCATCGTCGCGGCCCGGGCACAGCGGGCGCGGCGTCACGATCTCGGCGCGTTCGAGGCTGATAGGATAAAAGCCCGTGACGGACACTTCAGGCGCGGGGACCATTTCAGACGACACCACCAAGCACATCTTCGTGACGGGCGGTGTCGTTTCCTCGTTGGGCAAGGGTCTGACAGCGGCCAGTCTCGGCAACCTGCTCACCGCCCGCGGACTTCGCGTGGTGATGCAGAAGCTGGATCCGTATCTCAACGTCGATCCCGGCACGATGAACCCCTTCCAGCACGGCGAGGTGTTCGTCACCGACGACGGTGCCGAGACCGACCTCGACATCGGCCACTACGAGCGTTTCCTCGACATCGAGCTGAGCCAGGCCGCCAACGTCACCACCGGTCAGATCTACTCGCAGGTGATCGCCCGCGAGCGTCGCGGCGAGTACCTCGGCGACACGGTGCAGGTGATTCCCCACATCACGGACGAGATCAAGCGCCGCATGCGGTTGCAGGCAGACGAGTCACCCAAACCCGACGTCATCATCACCGAGATCGGCGGCACGGTCGGCGACATCGAGTCGCAGCCGTTCATCGAGTCGGCGCGCCAGATCCGTCACGAGCTCGGCCGCAAGAACGTGTTCTTCGTCCACGTGTCGCTGGTTCCGTTCATGGGCGCCTCGGGGGAGCAGAAGACCAAGCCGACGCAGCACTCCGTTGCGGCACTGCGGTCGATCGGCATCCAGCCCGACGCTCTCGTGCTGCGCAGCGACCGGCCGGTGACCGAGTCGAACAAGCGCAAGATCGCGCTGATGTGCGACGTGGACGAGGATGCCGTGGTCAATGCCGTCGACGTGCCGTCGATCTACGACATCCCGACGATGCTCAACACGCAGGGACTGGACGGCTACATCGTCGACGCGCTCGGGCTCACCAAGGCCGCCGAGGTCGACTGGAGCCGCTGGAGCAAGGTGCTGCAGGCCGTGCACAACCCGAAGCACGAGGTGACGATCGGTCTGGTCGGCAAGTACATCGACCTGCCCGATGCGTATCTCTCGGTGACCGAGGCGCTCAAGGCCGGCGGCTTCGCCCAGGAGACGAAGGTGCAGATCACCTGGATTCCCTCCGACCTGTGCGAGACGCCCGAGGGGGCGGCCAAGGCGCTGAGCGCCGTGGACGGCATCGTCGTTCCCGGTGGCTTCGGCATCCGAGGGATCGAGGGCAAGCTCGGCGCGCTGCGGTTCGCCCGTGAACAGGGCATCCCCACCCTCGGCATCTGTCTGGGGCTGCAGTGCATGGTGATCGAGTATGCACGCAACGTCGCCGGTCTCGAGGGGGCGTCCTCGAGCGAGTTTGACCCCGACACCGAGTTCCCCGTCATCGCCACGATGGCCGAACAGGTCGACATCATCGCGGGGGGTGACCTCGGCGGCACGATGCGCCTCGGCCTGTACGAGGCGGAGTTGCTGGAGGGGTCGTTGGCCGCGGAAGTCTACGGCTCCACGCGCGCGTCCGAACGTCACCGCCACCGGTACGAGGTCAACAACAGGTACCGCGAACAGATCGCCGATGCCGGGTTCGTCTTCTCGGGGTTGTCCCCCGACCGCAACCTGGTGGAGTACGTGGAGTTGCCGCGTGAGGTTCATCCCTACTACATCGCGACCCAGGCCCACCCCGAACTGCGCTCGCGGCCCACGGAGGCCAACCCGCTGTTCCGTGGCCTGATCGCCGCAGCGGTCGAGCGGCACCGTGCGAGCGAACTCTTCGACGTCGAGAACGGCTGAACCCGCATGAGTGAGCTGCGGGACGAACCCGCCGAGGTCGTGGTCGTGGCCAGCGAACTCGTCTACGAGGGCCGGGTGTGGGACGTGCGCAGTGACACGTTCCGCTACGGCGACGGCCAGATCGTGCGGCAGTACGTGGATCACCCGGGTGCCGTGGCGATCGTGGCCGTTGACGACGACGAGCGGGTGGCGCTGATCCAGCAGTACCGGCATCCGATCCGCCACCGCGACTGGGAGATCCCGGCCGGGCTGCTCGACATCCCCGGCGAGCCGCCGGTCGAGACGGCGCGCCGTGAGTTGGCCGAGGAGGTCGACCTGGTGGCGGGGTGGATCGAGCCGCTGCTGAGCATCTTCACCACCCCCGGCGGCAACGACGAGGTCGTGCACATCTTCCTGGCGCGCGATCTGTCGCCCGCCCCGCACGCGCACGACCGCGAGCATGAGGAAGCCGACATCCGCGTGGAGTGGGTCACGCTGTCGGATGCCGTGGACGCGGTGCTCGCCGGCAGGATGCGCAACGGCATCCTGGCGTCGGGGGTGCTCGCGGCGGCCGAGCGGATGCGTCGCATCGGCGGGCCGGACGCCTGAGATGCGGGTGGCGCGTGCGGTGGAGACCTATCTCCGGCACGTCGCGATCGAGCGCGGGCTCGCCGATCACACGGTCGCGGCCTATCGCCATGACCTCGCCGGCTACCTTGCGTGGCTGGCCGATCACGGCGTGGACGACGTCACCGAGGTGACCCCTCGCCTGGTGGCCGACTTCGCCGCTGAGCGCGCGGGAGCCGTTCCCGCGCCGGCGGCGACGTCTCTGGCACGGTTGCAGTCATCTGTGCGCGGATTCCACCGGTTCCTCGCGCGCGAGGGGGTGACACCCGACGACCCGTCCGTAAAGCTCCGCCCTCCCAGGGCGCCGCAGCGCCTGCCGAAGGCGCTGACGATCGACCAGGTCGAGGCGCTGCTGGACGGCGCGGGCCCACCGCCCGGGGAGGCAGCGGGGGAGACCGGCGACGACGGCATCCTCCGCATCCGTGACCGGGCCCTGCTGGAACTGCTCTACGCCACCGGTGCGCGTGTGTCGGAGATCGTGCAGCTCGACGTCGACGATCTGGCGCATGGCGACGTTCTCCGGGTGCGGGGCAAGGGCTCGAAGGAACGCATCGTCCCGGTCGGCTCCTACGCGCGGGCGGCGGTGGACGCCTACCTCGCCCGCGCCCGGCCGGAACTCTCCCGGCGTGGACGTGCCACACCGCGCCTGTTCCTCGGTGCGCGGGGTGCACCGCTGTCGCGACAGAGCGCGTGGCTGGTGATCCAGCAGGCGGCCCACCGCGCGTCGCTGTCGGCGCATGTGTCTCCGCACACCCTCCGACACTCGTTCGCCACGCACCTGCTGCAGGGCGGCGCCGACGTGCGGGTCGTGCAGGAACTGCTGGGGCATGCCTCGGTGGCCACCACCCAGATCTACACGCACGTCACCGTCGACGCGCTCCGCGATGTGTACATCACCTCGCACCCCCGGGCGCGCTGATTTGTCACGGCGGATCGGCCCGTGAGATTGGCGAGTACGCGCCGACAATGGGCTCATGGCCACCGAAGCGTCAGCGACCCGCCACACCGCCGGGCGACCCGGGCGAGGTGTGGCGATCTTCTGGATCGTCGCCGGCATGCTGGGATGGGTCGTGTCGTTCCTGCTGTATCACGAGTACATCGGTCAGCTCACCGGTGGGGACGCCCTCATCACGTGCGATATCAGCCCCATCGTCACGTGTGGTCCCAACCTGCTCTCACCCGGAGGCAATCTGCTGGGGTTCAGCAACTCGATCATCGGCATCGTGCTCTTTCTCGGTCCGGTGTTCGCGGGGGTGAGCGCCCTGGCATCCCGTGGGGGGATGCGTGACGGGTACTGGCGCGTGTATGCCGTGTTCGTGGCGGGCGCGTTCGTCTTCGTCCATGTGCTCGCGTACCGCAGCGTGTTCGAGTACGGATCGCTGTGCCCGTGGTGCATGGTGATCTGGCTCGTCACGATCCCCCTGTTCTGGACGGTTGCCGGGTGGACGATGCGGGCGGGTGTCTGGGGGAGAGGCAGGGAGCGCACCGGTGCGGTGATCTCGTCGTGGCTTCCGCTCATCGTGGTGATCGACTACGTGGTGATCGCCGTCGCCGCCCAGGTGCGCCTCGACGTCATCGGCAGCTTCTAGCCGCCTCTCGCGGGGGTTTTCCCGGCCGGACGCGCGACGCGGACATCCGCTGCGCGCCGACAATGAAGCCATGGCCGCCACTGACCCCCTGCGCGCGCTGTTCTCCCGGCACGGTCGCGAGGTGTCGGTTCACGACCTCAGAGCCTCGTTCGACTACCTGTCGGCCGACGAGATCTACCTCGACTCCGCGTGCCAGACGCTGCGGCCGCGCCCGGTCATCGAGGCCCTGACGACGTACTACACGACCTACGGTGCGTGCGGAGATCGCGTGAAGTACGCGTGGGGCAGACGCGTGGCCGAGGGGGTCGAGACCACACGTCAGCGCGTGCTCGACGTCTGGAAGCTGCCTGCGCGGAGATACTCCTGCTCGTTCACTCTCAACACGACCTATGGGCTCAACCTGCTGTTGCAGCAGCTACCCCGGCACCGGTTCGCGCGCGTGGTCACGACCCACTCGGAACACAACGCGGTCTTCCTGTCGACGCTCACGGCGGCGGCGAGGTTGGGCGTGCCGCGGGTGCTCGTCGAGCGCGACGCGGGCGGCGTGGTGGCCGCGACGGATGCCGATCTCGCCGATGCCGTGGTGGTCGTCTCGGCGATGGACAACGTGACGGGCACTCTCACCGCAGGGCTCGCGGAACTGGTGGCCGAGACCCACCGGCGAGGCGGGATCGTGATCGTCGACGCTGCCCAGGCCGCTCCGCACGCGCTCAGTCGCCTCCGCGGGCTGCCCGCCGACGCGATCTGCTTCTCCGCGCACAAGATGTACGGGCCGTCGCTGGGGGTCGTGATCGCCACCGACGAGTTGCTCGCCTCGCTCGATCTCTCCTTCGTGGGCGGCGGGCAGGTCTCCGTCGTCACCGCGGACGGGTTCGAGCTCGACACCGCCCTGCACACCCGTCTGGAGCCGGGGTTGCAGGCGTGGGGCGAGATCCTCGCCTTCGGCGCGGCACTCACCTGGCTCACCCCGCGGCTCGCGGACATCGAGCGGTCGGAAGCGCACCTGTCCGCACGGCTGTTCGACGGCCTCGCGGCCCTCCCGCGGCTGCGGCTGCTCAATGAGGGACCGACCCCGGTGATCTCGGCGATCCCCGAGCGGGTCGACGCGCATCGACTGGCGGTGTTCCTCTCTCGAGCGGGCGTGATGGTGAGAAGCGGCTACTTCTGCGCCCATCACTGGTTGCAGGAGCGCGAAGGGCTTGCACCGCTGATCCGCTTCAGTGTGGGCGCGCACAATACGGACGGCGACGTGGATCGGGCGCTGGAGCTCATGAGCCGGATGATGCGAGGGCTCTGACGTGCTGTGCATCGTTGCCTTCGCCGTCGTGCTGGTGCTGTCGGCCGTCTCGGCCAAGTACCGAAAGCTCCTCGGACGGGCGTGGGGGTGCGTGTGGCGCCGGGTCACGTTCCGGCCGTGCGACACGAGCTTCCGCGACGACGTCAAGAGCTCCCTGCTCGCGCCGCTGGCCGTCCGCGCCCCGGCCATGGTCAAGCCGGCCAGCATCGCCATCGAGGTGGTCGCGTGGCTGATGGTGCTGTCGCTGGTGGTGAGTCTCTACATCGTGGGCCGCAGCGGTCTCAATCTGTTCGTCTACGGCACATGCGACAAGCAGGATGCCCAGTCCTGCTCGTTGGCTGCGGAGATGTGCTCCATCGACACCGGCCCCGTCGGGTTCTGGGAGTCGGTGGGGAAGGGAGACGTGCTCGGGGCGTTCGGCAACGAGTTCGCGTCGCTCGGCGAGACCATCGCCGCCGTGCCGAGCAGGCTCAAGGAGTGGGATGCGCGGGACTACGCCTCCGCCGAGGCGAGCTACCTCGGGGGGTACCTCGAGGGTCGCCCCGTCGCTCTGGAGATCCTCGACCCGGGATGCCGGTTCTGCGCGCAGCTGTTCCGCAACATGATCGAGTCCGGCTTCGATCGCTCGCACAACGTGACCTATCTGGTCTATCCGATCGTCTCCGACGGCGTGCCCCGCTTCGCGAACTCCCCGCTGGTCGCGTCGTACCTGACGGCGGCCCGGCAGTCCGACGCCGCTTCGGGTGCGGCCACGGCGGGGGACTGGTTCATCCTGGAGCAGCTGTTCACCGGCGAGAACGCCGCCGGATTGGACTGGCAGGTGTGGATGAACACCGCCTCGCCACCCGACGCGGAGCAGCAGCTGCAGACCTGGCTCGGCGCCGCCGGCTACGACCGGGCCCAGCGGGAGGAGATCGCCCGGCTCGCCGACTCCGACGAGGTCGCCCAGACGCTCGCGCGCACGCGGGTCGTGGTGGAGCAGGAGATACAGACCCGCGCCATCCCCTCGCTCATCTCGGGCGGGCGCCTGCGCTCCGGACTGGTGGACGTCGACACCCTGCGGGGCATCGACTGACGACGCCGGTGCTGTGCGAGAATCGAACGCACGCATCAGAGAGCAGGAGTGTCGGTGGCGGAGAAGAGACGGGAAGCCAAGAAGGCTTCCCCGGACGACACCCCGATGGGGCCGACCGGACGTCCCTATCACGGCTTCCCCACCCCACCTCGGCTCGACGGACACGGCCCGGCGCGCATCATCTCGCTGTGCAACCAGAAGGGCGGCGTCGGCAAGACGACGACCACCATCAATCTCGCCGCCTCCCTCGCCCAGTACGGCCGCAAGGTGCTGGCCGTCGACTTCGACCCGCAGGGTGCGCTGTCGGCGGGTCTCGGGCTGCAGACCCATGACGTGCCGACGATCTACGACCTGCTCCTGGACACCAAGCGCGACCCGCGCGAGGTGATCGTGTCGACCTCGGTCGAGGGGCTCGACGTCATCCCCGCCAACATCGATCTGTCGGCCGCCGAGGTGCACCTGGTCAACGAGGTCGCGCGCGAGACGATCCTCTCGCGCGTGCTGCGCAAGGTCGCAGCCGACTACGACGTGATCCTCGTCGACTGCCAGCCCTCGCTGGGGCTTCTGACGGTCAACGCCCTCACTGCCAGCCACGGCGTGCTCATCCCGCTCGAGTGCGAGTTCTTCGCCCTCCGCGGCGTCGCCCTGCTGATCGAGACGATCGACAAGGTGCGCGACCGGCTGAACCCGTCGATCACGCTCGACGGCGTACTCGCGACGATGTACGACCCGCGCACTCTGCACTCGCGTGAGGTGTTGGAGCGCGTCGTCGAGGCGTTCGGCGACGACGTGCTCGAGACGGTCATCGGCCGCACGGTGAAGTTCCCCGACGCGTCGGTGTCGGGCGTGCCGATCACGACGTTCGCGCCCGAGCACGCGGCCGCTCAGGCCTACCTGCGCCTGGCGCGGGAGCTGGTCGCCCGTGGCGCCGTCGCCTGAGCGGTCGCCTGTCGACGGCATCCCCGCCGATGCCTCGCCGGATGCGGTGTCGGAGGTGTCGACAGCGGACGACCCGGCGACGCCGGATCCGCACGAGCCCGGCTTCCGGGTGTCTCTGGGCAACTTCGACGGGCCGTTCGATCTGCTCCTCACCCTCATCTCGCAGCATGAACTCGACATCACCGAGGTGTCGCTGAGCAAGGTGACCGACGAGTTCATCTCCTACCTGAAGGGCCTCGACGACGCGGCCGAGCTCGATCAGGCATCCGAGTTCCTCGTCGTCGCCGCCACGTTGCTCGATATGAAGGTGGCGGGGCTGCTGCCGCAGGGTGAGCTCGTCGACGCCGAGTCGGTGGCGTTGCTGGAAGCGCGAGACCTGCTGTTCGCGCGCCTGTTGCAGTACCGGGCCTTCAAAGAGGTGTCGGCGTGGTTCGCCCGCTGCATGCAACGCGAAGACCGCCGTCACGTGCGGGCGGTCCGACTCGACGAGACGTACCGCCGCGCGGTGCCTGAGCTCGTGTGGACCCTGTCGAAGGAGGACTTCGCAGCCATCGCGATGCTCGCCTTCACGCCCAAGGAGATCCCGCACGTCGGTCTCGACCACCTGCACGCGCCGCTCGTGTCGATCCGCGAGCAGGCGGCCGTCGTGGTGACCCTGCTGCGCGGTGCCGGTCAGCTGAACTTCCGCGAGTTGATCGCCGGCGTCGACCAGACCGGCGTCGTCGTCGCCCGCTTCCTCGCCGTGTTGGAGCTGTACCGGCACGCGGCGCTGTCGTTCGAGCAGCTGGAGCCGCTGGGGGAACTGACACTGCGATGGACCGCGGAGCGGTGGTCGGAAGAGAACCTCGCCACACTGGGAGCAGACTATGACCGATGACGTGACCGAAGAGAGCGCCGCCGTGGCGGTGACCTCCCACGAGCCCGCCGACGTGGCTCGCCGCCTGGAGGCGATCCTCCTCGTCGTCGAGGAGCCGCAGAGCCTGGTCTCCCTGGCTGCGGCCGTGGGATCTCCCGTGCCCGCCGTCCGACAGGCAGTGGAGGCGCTCGTCGCCGACTACGACGGCGAGACCGGCGGACCGCGGCGGGGATTCGAACTGCGCGAGGTCGGCGGTGGCTGGCGCCTGTACGTGCGTGAGGAGCACGACGACCTCGTCAGCGAGTTCGTCAACGCGCAGGCGCCGTCGCGGCTGTCGCAAGCAGCGTTGGAGACGCTCGCCGTGATCGCCTACAAGCAGCCGGTGACGCGCAGCCAGGTGGCCTCCATCCGCGCGGTGAACGTCGACTCGGTCGTGCGTACCCTGGTGGCCCGCGGACTCATCACCGAGCTGTACACCGACCCCGAGACCGGAGCCATCAACTACGGCACCACCGACGCCCTGTTGGTGAATCTCGGCATCAACTCTCTCGACGAGCTGCCGCACATCTCTCCGCTCCTCGACGACGGTGCCGACGGATTCGAGAGCGAGGCGCTGCGATGAGCGAAGAGAACCACCCGGTCCCCGTCGAAGGCGTGAGGCTCCAGAAGGTGCTCGCCAACGCCGGGGTGGCGTCGCGGCGGGTGTGCGAGCAGTACATCGCGGAGGGTCGGGTGCGGGTCAACGGCGTCGTGGTGACCGAGCTCGGCACCCGCATCGATCCGGCATCCGACCTGGTCGACGTCGACGGCACCGCGGTGCAGCTGGATGCCACCAAGCGCTACGTCGTGCTCAACAAGCCCACCGGCGTCGTGTCGTCGATGAAGGACGAGCAGGGCCGCCCCGACCTCCGCCGGTTCACGAAGGAATGGCCCGAGCGGCTCTACAACGTCGGTCGACTGGATGCCGAGACCAGCGGGCTGCTGGTGCTCACCAACGACGGCGACCTCGCCCACGTGCTCGCCCACCCTTCGTTCGGGGTGACGAAGGTGTACATCGCGAAGGTATCGGGATCGGTCACCCCACAGGTGATCGCCCGGCTCACGAAGGGCGTCGAACTCGACGACGGACCGATCGCCGCCGACAAGGCACGTCTGCTGGATGCCAGCGCCGGCTCGAGCCTGGTCGAGCTCACCCTGCACTCGGGACGCAACCGCATCGTGCGTCGGATGATGGCGGAGGTCGGCCACCCCGTGGTCGAGCTGGTCCGGCGACAGTTCGGCCCGCTCCACCTGGGAACGCTCCCCGCGGGGCGAGCCCGCGAGTTGACTACAGTAGAGCGTGGCGCGTTGCTCACTCTCGCGCGCCAGGCGGCCCCGTCGCCAGGATCCTGAGGCAACCTCGAAGGCGGACAAGCTGTGACCGATTCGCATCCGGCAGACGCGCGCGCACGCGCGGCGCGTACTTCGGGCACGGTGCGCATCGTCGGTGCCGGTCTTCTCGGTTCCAGCATCGGTCATGCGCTGGGCCAGCTCGGCGTCGACGTGGCGCTCGCCGACGCGTCTCCCGCCCAGTTGCGCCTGGCCGTCGACTACGGCGCCGGAAGGCTGGCCCGCGACGACGATGATCCGTCGCTGATCGTGGTCGCCGTCCCCCCGGATGTGACCGCCGACGTCGTCGAGCGCGAACTCACCGCTCATCCGCGGGCGGTCGTGACCGACGTCGCGAGCATCAAGCTCGAGCCGCTGCGCACGCTGCAGGCCCGCGGGGTCGACCTCACCCGCTACATCGGCTCGCATCCGATGGCCGGACGCGAACGCGGTGGCGCCATCTCGGCGCGCGCCGACCTGTTCGTCGGCAGCCCCTGGGTGGTCTGCCGCGACGAGGAGACGAGGGCCTCCGACCTCGCACTGGTCGAGGGTCTCGCCCTCGACCTCGGGGCCACGCCGATCGAGATGACTCCGGAGGAGCACGATCGCGCGGTCGCGCTCGTCTCACACGTGCCGCAGCTGGTGGCATCCCTCCTCGCCGGACGCTTCGTCGACGCGCCCGACGGGTCGTTGCGCCTGGCCGGTCAGGGCGTGCGTGACACCACCCGGATCGCCGCCTCCGCGCCCGAACTGTGGGTTCAGATCCTGGGGGCCAACGCGCAGCCCGTCGTCGATGTGCTCGACGGTCTCGCCGAAGACCTGCGCTCGGTGTCCGAGGCTCTGCGTGCCCACGATGCGCCCGGCTCCCGCCGTGCCGTGGCCGAGACCATCCGTCGCGGGAACGACGGTGTGGAGCGCCTGCCCGGCAAGCACGGTCAGAACCGACGCTTCGAACAACTCGTCGTCATGGTCGACGACACCCCCGGCCAGCTCGGTCGCCTCTTCGGCGAACTGGGCGAACTCGACGTGAACGTCGAAGACCTGCGTCTGGAGCACTCTCCGGGCGCCCAATTCGGCCTCGCCGACATCAGCGTCGATCCCGCCGTGCTGCGGCACGCGGTCGACGGTCTCGAAGCGCGCGGCTGGAAGATTGCGAGCCTTTCTCATGACTGACCCTTCCCTGCCCGCCACCCGAAGCCGCGACGAGGATGTGGTGGCCGTCGCCATCGACGGTCCCGCCGGCAGCGGCAAGTCGAGCGTCTCCAAGCAGGTCGCCCGCCGACTCGGCTACGGCTACCTCGACACCGGTGCCGCCTACCGGGCGCTGGCGTGGCATGCGCTCCAGCGCGGAGCCGACACCTCCGACGCCTCCGCGGTCATCGATGCTGCGGGCGACTTCGACTACGCGATCTCCCTCGACCCCGACGACTACTGGGTGACCGTCGGGGGCGTCTCGGTGACCGAGGCCATCCGTGACCCGCGCGTCTCGGGTGCCGTCAGCGGTGTCGCACGCGTCCCGGCTGTCCGTGAGTCGGTCAACGCCCTGTTCCGGGCGCTCGTGGCAGATGCCGATCGCGCGGGAGTGATCGTCGAGGGGCGCGACATCACCACGGTCGTGTTCCCCGACGCGCCCGTGCGCATCCTCCTCACCGCCGCGCCCGAGGTGCGCGCCGCGCGGCGCAGCGCCGAGGTGTCGAGCCAGAGCGCCGCCGACGTCGCAGCCGCCCTGCACCAGCGTGACGCCGCCGATTCGAAGGTCGTCGACTTCCTCACCGCCGCTCCCGGCGTGACCGTGGTCGATTCGACCGACCTGAACTTCGAGCAGACCGTGGATGCCGTTCTGGGCGTCATCCGGGTCGGAACGGAATCTTCCTCATGAGCACCGTCGACGACGAATACGAAGCCGGGCCCGATCACCTGGAGGAGAAGCTCGCGAACCTCGACGAGGAGCTCGCCGAACAGCGTGCGGCCGCGCTGCGTGCGTCGCTGGCCGACTACGACCTCGACGACGACGATGCCGAACTGCTCGCCGGGTTCACCGCCGGCGGTGAGGTCGTCGAGGTGCTGCCCGCCCTTCCCGTCGTCGCGATCGTCGGTCGCCCGAACGTCGGAAAGTCGGCCCTCGTCAACCGCATTCTCGGCCGCCGCGAGGCGGTCGTCGAAGACACCCCCGGTGTCACGCGCGACCGCGTCACCTACAAGGCCGAGTGGATGGACCGCCGGTTCACCCTCGTCGACACCGGCGGCTGGGAGCCCGACGCCAAGGGCATCGATCGCTCGGTGGCCGCCCAGGCCGAGGTGGCGATCGACCTGTCCGACGTCGTGCTGTTCGTCGTCGACGCGATGGTGGGGGCGACGGCCACCGACGAGCAGGTCGTGAGACTGCTGCGCAAGGCCGACAAACCCGTGTTCCTCGTCGCCAACAAGGTCGACGACGCACGCCAGGAGCCCGAGGCCGCCGCCCTGTGGAACCTCGGCCTGGGTGAACCGCGCCCCGTGTCGGCCATCCACGGACGCGGCGTCGCCGACCTGCTCGACGAGGTCATGAAGGTGCTTCCCGAGGTGTCGGCGGTCGCCAAGAACGAACTCGGCGGACCGCGACGGGTCGCGATCCTCGGCCGCCCGAACGTGGGCAAGTCGTCGCTGCTCAACAAGGCCGCCGGTGAAGAGCGGGTCGTGGTCAACGAGCTCGCGGGAACCACGCGTGATCCCGTCGACGAGATCGTCGAGCTCGGAGGCAGGCTCTGGCGCCTGGTCGACACGGCCGGTATCCGCCGCCGCGTGCACCTGCAGCAGGGCGCCGACTTCTACGCATCGCTGCGTACCTCGGCGGCGCTGGAGAAGGCCGAGGTGGCCGTGGTCGTGCTGGACGTTTCGGAGCCGCTCAGTGAGCAGGACGTGCGCATCATCGACCTGGTGCTCGAATCGGGTCGCGCCCTCGTGCTCGCCTTCAACAAGTGGGATCGCCTCAACGACGACGACATGGAGAACGCCGATCGCCGGCGCTACCTGGAGCGGGAGATCGAGCAGGACCTCGCTCATGTGGCCTGGGCACCGCGCGTCAACATCTCCGCCCGCACGGGACGACACCTCGACAAGCTCGTGCCGGCCCTGGAGACGGCGCTGGAGTCGTGGGATCAGCGCATCCCGACTGGCAAGTTCAACGCGTTCCTCGCCGAACTGGTGGCCGAGCACCCGCATCCGCTGCGCGGCGGCAAACAGCCGCGCATCCTGTTCGGCACGCAGGCCTCCACCCGTCCGCCGACGTTCGTGCTGTTCACCACCGGGTTCCTCGACCCGGGCTATCGCCGGTTCATCCAGCGACGCCTGCGCGAGATCTTCGGTTTCGAGGGAACTCCGATCATCACCAACATGCGCGTGCGCGAACGCCGCCAGCGCTGACGCGGCCGCCGTTTCGTCTCGCTGCGCTCGCTCAACGTCCGGGATGGCCCACCGGTCGTTGAGCGAGGAGCGCAGCGACGAGACGAAACGCAGTTTTCTCGGACGGAGCGGCGTTTCGTCTCGCTGCGCTCGCTCAACGTCCGGGAAGCTGACCGGGCGTCCCTCGTAGTGTCAGCGGATCTCGAACGATGTGAACCGGTCGGCGGGCAGCCGGTCCAGACGAAGCCGTCCCGCGGGCTCCGTCACCCGCGGAAGCGGATGCCGGGTGCCCGGGTCGCGAAAGCGTTGTACCGCCCAGCACTCCACGCCCGCGTCGGCCAACCGGCATCCGAGGTCGATGAGCCCGTCGTCGTCGATCGCCGACGGGTGCACCGTGGTACGCACCTCGTAGGCCAGGGGATGCTTGGTGCCCGCGCGCAGCAGGTTGTGCGCCAGCACCAGCTCGAGCGAGCGCCACGCGTGCTCGCCGCTCGGCCCACGCCCGGTGACCTTCTCGTAGTCGGCGCGGTCGGCCTTGATGTCGAGCCCTACCCAGTCGACGAAGGGCAGCGCCTTCGCCAGCAGCGACGGGTAAGCACCGCCGGTGTGGATGCCGACTTTGAACCCGAGTGCCCGCACCACCTGCAGGGCGGGCAGGAGCCCCCGCTGCATCGTGGGTTCCCCGCCGCTGAAGACGACCCCGTCGAGCAGCCCGATGCGGTCGCACAGCAGGTCGGTGATGTCGCTCCAGCTGAACACGCCCTCGGCGCGCGGGTCGATGAGCGCGGGGTTGTGGCAGTAGAAGCAGTCCCACGGGCACCCCTGCAGGAACACCGTGGCCACGAGCATGTCGGGCCAGTCGACCGTGGAGAACGGGGTGACGCCGGCGATCCTCAGATCGTAGGGTGCGGGCTGGTCCATCGTTCCTCCTCGACCGATGACGGCGCCTGGAAGTACCGCCGCTCTTCAGCTTCTCCCTTCTTGCCGATGTTGAACGAGGCGATCGGCCGGAAGTAACCCATCACGCGCGTCCAGACCTCGCATTCGCTTCCGCACTCGGGGCAGACCGGGTGCTCGCCGGAGCGGTAGCCGTGACGGGGGCAGATCGAGAAGGTCGGGGTGATCGTGATGTACGGGAGTCGGAACCGCTCCAGGGAGCGTCGCACGAACTCCCGGCAGGCTGCGGCCGACGTCATCGCCTCCCCGAGATACAGGTGCAGCACGGTGCCTCCCGTGTATTTCTGCTGAAGCGGTTCCTGCATCGCCATGGCCTGGAACGGGTCGGCCGTGTACCCGACAGGCAGCTGTGAGGAGTTCGTGTAGTACGGCTGATCGGCCGTGCCCGCGTGGCGGATGCCGTCGGCACCGAACCGGGCGATGTCCTCCTTCGCGAAGCGGTAGGTGGTGCCCTCGGCGGGCGTCGCCTCGAGGTTGAACATGTGGCCGGTGCTCTCCTGGAACTCCACCATGCGCTCCCGCACGTGGTCGAGCAGGCGCAGGGCCAGGGCCGCTCCCGCCTCGGTGGTGATGTCATCCGCGTCGCGCGTCAGGTTGCGCACGTACTCGTTGATGCCGTTGACGCCGATGGTGGAGAAGTGGTTGTCGAGCGTGCCGAGGTAGCGCTTGGTGTAGGGGAACAGGCCGCCGTCCAGGTGCGCAGCGATCACTGCACGCTTGGCGACGAGGCTGTCTCGTGCGATCTCCAGCAGTTCGTCGAGTCGCGCGATCGCTGCGGTCTCGTCGCCGGAGTGCACGAACCCTAGGCGCGCGCAGTTGATCGTGACGACGCCGATCGATCCGGTCTGCTCCGCCGAGCCGAACAGGCCGTTGCCGCGCTTGAGGAGTTCGGTGAGGTCGAGCTGCAGCCGGCAGCACATCGAACGGATCATGTGCGGGTCGAGGTCGCTGTTGACGAAGTTCTGGAAGTAGGGGAGGCCGTATTTCGCGGTCATCGCGAACAGCGCCTCGACGTGAGGCCCGTCCCAGTCGAAGTCGCGCGTGATGTTGTAGGTGGGGATGGGGAACGTGAACGCGCGCCCGTCGGAGTCGCCTTCGGTCATCACCTCGATGAACGCGCGGTTGATGAGGCCCATCTCCTCGGATAGGTCTCCGTAGGTGAAGTCCTGCACGGCGCCGCCGATCAGCGGGCGCTGGGTGGCGAGGTCATCGGGGCACACCCAGTCGAAGGTGAGGTTCGTGAACGGGGTCTGGGTGCCCCAGCGCGAGGGCACGTTGAGGTTGAAGATGAACTCCTGCAGCGCCTGGCGCACGTCGTCGTAGCTGGGGGCATCGACCCGCACGTAGGGGGCGAGGTAGGTGTCGAACGAGCTGAACGCCTGCGCGCCGGCCCACTCGTTCTGCAGGGTCCCGAGGAAGTTGACGAGCTGGCCGAGGGCGCTGGAGAAGTGCTTCGGCGGGCGGGAGGATATCTTTCCGGACACTCCGTTGAAGCCCTGCTCGAGCACCATGCGAAGTGACCACCCGGCGCAGTATCCGGCGAACACGTCGAGGTCGTGGATGTGCAGGTCACCGTCACGGTGGGCGCGGCCGGCCTCCGGGGCATACACCTCGTCGAGCCAGTAGTTCGCGATCAGCTTTCCGGCCGAGTTGAGGATCATGCCGCCGAGCGAGTAGCCCTGGTTCGCGTTGGCGTTGACCCGCCAATCGGCTCGGGACAGGTACTCGTCGATCGTGTCGGAGACCGTGATTGCGCGCGCGGAAGCCATGGAGTTCCTCTCTCAGAAGACGGGCAGTGGCAACCGGCCACTGATGCGGTCTGACCACAATATGTAGTGGTCAGACCTCGTGTCGAGTGCAGATATGGCGTGTCGCGATCTTCGGGGTCGGGGGCGGCTCGGGTGTGCGAGGCTGGGGGAGTGACCATCGTCCCACCCGCCCCCGGGGAGCCGCGCCGTCCGCACGGACCGCGCGACCCCGGTGACGCGTGGGTCGTGGACGCCGACGGCACCCGCTACTGGGGCAGGTTCGGTGCGGCGGGACTCCTCGCGCTCGACCCTGTCCGCGGCGTGCTGCTGCAGCACCGCGTGGCGTGGAGCCACCACGGCGACACGTGGGCGTTGCCCGGCGGTGCCCGGCATCAGGGTGAGTCGGCGTGCGACGGCGCCCTGCGCGAGTCGGACGAGGAGGCGGGCGTGCCGGCATCCGCCGTCGCCCCCCGGCTCATCAGCGTGTTCGACATCGGTGTCTGGACTTACAGCACGGTGGTCGCCGATGTGATCGTCCCGTTCGAGCCGGTGATCAGCGATCCCGAGAGTCGCGAGCTCGCGTGGGTTCCGGTGGATCAGGTCGAGCGGTATCCGCTGCACCCCGGGTTCGCGGCGTCGTGGCAGGCGTTGCGTGCGTTGCTGCCGGTGCGGCCGGCGATCGTCGTCGACGCGGCGAACGTGGTGGGCTCGGTGCCCGACGGCTGGTGGAGAGACCGCGCGGGGGCCGCGGGGCGACTGCTCGATGCGCTCGCGGCGTTCGCGGCGCGTGGAGTGGATGCCGGGGCTCTCGGGCTGCCGGAGCACACGTGGTTCCCGGAGGTCACGGTGGTGTTGGAGGGTGAGGCGCGGGCTGCGGCTGATCGTGGCGGGGTTCGCGTGCTGCGGGCGGACGGCCACGGTGACGATGCGATCGTTGCGTCGGTCGACGAGCTGCGCCGGGCCGGGCGGACGGTGACGGTGGTGACGAGCGACCGCGGCCTCGCCGACCGGGTCGGTGGCGGTGTTCGCCCGGTGTCGTGGCTGCGCGGCCTGCTCTGATCGGGCGCTGACGGTCAGTCGGCACGCCCGCGGAGGCGGTCGATGTCGCGGCGCTCGCGTTTGGTGGGTCTTCCGGCGCCCCGATCGCGGACGGCGAGCTTCGCGACCGGCTCGCGCGCGGGGGTGCGGTCTTCGGCGGCAACGGCCGCCAGCGGTGCGCCGACACGCTTGGTGAGCAGTTGGCGCGCGACGAGTATGCGGTCGAACCCGGCGATGCGCACGCGCAGTTCGTCGCCGATGCGCACGGCTTGTGAGGCTTTCACCTTCTCGCCGTTCAGGCGCACGTGGCCGGCGCGACAGGCGGTGGTGGCTGCCGACCGCGTCTTGTAGACCCGCACGGCCCACAGCCAGGAGTCCACGCGCACGCTGTCGCTCATCGAAGCCCGCGTCGGAGGAGTCGGCAGATGCCGAGCACGAGCAGTCCCTGTCCGGCGGTGTAGGTGATCATGATCCACGGCCCGGTGGCGTCGTCCGACACTCCCGGCAGGAACAGGCGCAGGGCGAGGATCGTGTCGGAGGCGAGGAAGAACGCTCCTCCGATCGCCGTGGTGAGTCCGCCGCGGGTGGAGGCGACGGCGGTGCCGCCGAGCACCCCGCCGTAGATGATGACGGGGAGCAGCAGTGCGCCGAGGTGGGGCCACAGCACGGCGATCATGGCGCCCCACCACAGGGCGTAGACAACGGTCCACGCAGGCACGCGGCGCTCGTGGATGTGCCGCACGAACAGGGCGATGTAGACCAAGTGCGCGATGCCGAAGCACGCCAGCATGGCGGGGAGTTCGTCATCGAGGTAGGGGAAGAAGAACGACGCACCGTCGCCGAGCCACGAGAACGCGATGGTGAGGAACAGGAGTGTGGCCGAGGCGCCGAGGCTCGCGCCGCGGAGTGCCCAGAGGGCGGCGATGCCGAGGGTGGGCATGAGGAGCAGCTTGGTGGGGTACTCGATGGCATCCAGCCCGAAGGCGATTGCGGCGACGTGCACGACGGAGACCGTCGCGTAGAGCCAGAACCCCCACCAGCGGGTCGCTTCGAGCCGCTCGGTCAGCCTGCTCGGTGTGCTCACGTGGCTCCCTCGTACGCGGCCGCTTCGGCCGACGCGATCCATCGTAGGGTCAGCCGAGCGTGAGGGAGACGATCGGCCGGCCGGGTGAGGGGGAGGCGACCTCGCGGAAGCCCGCGTCGCGGAACGTGCTCGCGTTGCCGTGGAAGAGTGCGTTGGAGGAGGCCTTCTTGACCGTCGTGTCGATGGGGTATCCCTCCACGACGCGCGCACCGTTGTCGCGGGCGTAGGTGACCGCCGCGTCGAGAAGGGCTCTGCCGAGTCCCGCGCCGCGGTGTTCGCGGCGCACCACGAAGCAGGTGACCGCCCAGACGGAGGCGTCGTCGATCGGTTCGGGCGATTGCTGGAGGCTCTTCGTGTATGCGAGGCGTGTTTGGCTGGTTCGCGGCATGACCTTGACCCAGCCGGCAGGCTCGTCGTCGACGTAGGCGACCAGTCCCGCCGCCGGCTGCCGGGTGAGATCATCACGCAGGAGTTCGCGCTTCTCATCGCTGCTGGCTGCCGACCAGTCCTTGTTTCGCAGCATCCACCACTGACACCAGCACGACGCCCCATCGCCGCCGCCGGTGAGCGCGTGCTCGACGTCATCGAATCGGTCTGCGGTGGCCGGGCGGATCTCGATCGTGCTCATGGCCAGAACGTACACGGGGCCTCCGACGCTCCGCCAGAGCGGTTCGCGGCGCGCTCGCCGACCGGGTAGGATAGGGGAGTTGTCCGCGCGCGGACAGCAGACCGGGATGTGGCGCAGCTTGGTAGCGCACTTGACTGGGGGTCAAGGGGTCGCAGGTTCAAATCCTGTCATCCCGACCGGAGGAAGCCCCGGAATCACGCAGTTGCTGCGGGTTCCGGGGCTTTCGTCATGCCCGCCCCGGAGGGCTGTGTGTGCAGTGTGTGTGCACTTGCTCGCGGGATGAGTGCCGAAGCGCTCTCCGCTGCACGTCGACCGGCGTCGCCGATCAGGTGCCCGTAGATGTCATTCGTGATCGCGATGGACGAGTGCCCGGCGCGCTTCGTGATGATCGAGGGGGACACGCCCGCCGCGATCAGGAGCGAGATGTGCTGATGCCGCAATCCGTGCAACGTGATCTTCGGCAGACCGACGTCGTCGCGCAGCGTGTCGAACAGCCGGGTCACGTACTGAGGTCGCAACGGCTTCCCGTCCTCGTATGTGAACACGTGGCCGTCGCCTTCCCACAGTGTGCCGCAGTTCTCTCGCTCGGCTTCCTGCACGATCTGCCATGCGACGAATGCGCCAATCGCAGCGTCGTCGAGGTCGATGAGACGTCGCCCGGCGCTTGTCTTCGGCGAGTTCTCGACGACGGCGCTGAGCGTCTGCACGCGCGTCGTCCGCACGGTCAGTTCGCGTCGCGCGAGATCGACGTCGCTCCATCGCAGGCCGAGCAGTTCGGCCCGGCGCAGACCTGTCAGTACGGCGATCTCGAACAGCGCGCCGAGCCGGTGCTGCACCGCCCGGTCGAGGAACGCCCCGACCTGCGCGGGCGACCACGGCTCGAACTCGCGCGTATCGACAACCGGCAGTCGCACACCACGCGCCGGGTTCGACGCGATGACGTCATCCCGCATCGCTTCGGTGAGCGCACCCTGCACGACGGCGACGATCCGACGCACGGTCGTTGCGCCGCGCCCGTCCGCGATCAGCGCGTCGATGAAGCGCCGCACGTCGGCCCGCTTGATGTCTGTGAGCCGCAGCCTGCCGAGCGCGCTCGGCTTGATGTCGGCGTCGACGTATCGGCGGTAGTTGTCGAGCGTCGAACGCTTAATGTCGCCGCGCTGCTCGCGCCCGTCGAGCCATTCGTCGAGCCACTGCCCGAACTTCACGCGGCTCGTCTCGACGAACTCGCCCCGGTCGTGCTCGGCGCGCGCCTTCGCGAGCGCGGACTGCGCCGCTCGCTTCGTGTCGAACCCTGCGACGCGCGTCTGTAGGCGCTTGCCTGACGCGTCGGTGCCGCGGGCGAGGTAGTAGCCCCATTTGCCGTGTTTCGGGTCGCTGAGCAGCCGTGGGCACGTGTTCGCGACCTGTTTCTCGGTCGGTTTCTCGGGCAGGACGGCGTATTGGGTTCTCGAACCCGGTCGCCTGCACGAGCATCTGCGATAGATCATCTGTCTTCCTCTCTCAGTTGGCCGTCTCGGATGGACGGACGTTCTTGCGCGGCACCCGTCGAGCCCACATCTCTGCTGGGAGAGTCGTGTCGTCGAGCGCGTCTTTCGCGGCTACGACCACGGGCACGATTGGTGCCCACATCGGCGAAGGCTCTGCGCCCACTGCGCGGGCGTGCTCGATGTCGTCGGCGTGCAGGTCTTCGAGTTCGGCGCGAAGGGATTCGACGACGCCGCCAGCCCGAGCCGCGATGCGAGCGCGCACCGACTTGCCGACTTCATCGTCGCGAGCGAGTGCGCGACGCACAGCGTCGATATCGTTCCGGTAGCGCGCTTCCGCGTGGCGCTGCTCATTGAGCGCTTCGGCGGCGCGCTCGAACCGCTCGAAGATGACCGACTCGGGAATCGAGTCTGCGCCGCCCATCACGGCGTCGAGTCGCGGGACGATCGAGCCCTCTCCGTCACCGCCCAGATGCACGGGCGTCGGTGTGTCGACGATCTCCGCGACGGTGCAGTGGAAGACGTCGGCGGCTGCGACGAGTTCGGCGAAGCGCATCGGCTGCTGCCCGCGCTCGACGCGCATGACGGCGGGCGGCTGCCAGCCCTGCCCGAGCCGTTCGCGCATCTGCTTGCCGAACTCGTCGATCGTCATCGGCTTCGGCGTAGTGGTGGTGCGCAGGTGCTTGATGCGGGCGCCGATCACTTCGTCAATCGGCTGTACTACTCGTTTGTTAGTAGGCATACACGAGACGATAGCAGATCACTAGCGTTATGGACATGAGCCCGAGAGAAAGGCGATGACATGACCACCACGAACCACGACACCGGGGTAGATCGTCCCGAGCAGGACGAGGCGCCCGCCGCCCTCACGCTAGACGACGTTCGCAGCCGCGCGACGCTCGACATCGAAGAGACGGCTGCCTTGCTCGGCATCTCGCGCCTCACGGCCTACCGGCATGCACGCACTGGCGAGTCGTTCCCGGTGCGGCGTATCGGGCGCCGCCTCATCGTTCCCGTGCCCGCGCTCATCGCGTGGCTCGGCGAGGGCTGACGCCTGCCGGTCCAGCAACCAACTGAGCAGCAGTCATTCGACGGGAGCGAAACACACCAAATGGACGCACGCATTCCAGAGCGCTATCTCGTGGACAGGCGCATCGTTCGCCTGTCGGCGTCGGCGCGTGCGAGTTACTTCATGGCGACGCTGTGGGCCGTCTCGAACCGCACCGATGGGCGTATCGAGCGCGACGATCTCGCGCTGATCCCGACGTTCGACGCCGCGAGCGTCGACGCGCTCGTTGAGGCCGACCTGTGGACCGTCAGCGACAGCGGCGCGTGGATCATCGCCGACTACATGAGCACGCAGACGAGTCGAGCGGACTTCGAGGTCTTGGAGAACGCTCGCCGAGCCGACCGAGAGAAGAAGCGTCGACAGCGAGCGGCGAAGTCTGCGACTGAATCCCCGGGAGCGTCCCCGGGACATGTCCCCGGGGACAGCACAGGACAGGCAGGAGAGGCTAGGAGTTCTGAAGTCTCTATCTCTGAGACTAGGGGCGCGCGCGACGACGAAATCATCGAGGCCGAGATCGTCGAAGTGGACTACTTCGACACGGCCTGGCGGTCATGGCCGAAGCGCGAGCGCCGGGTCGAAGCCGAAACTGCGTTCGAGGATGCCGCCAAACGTCACCCGCGGGGGCCGGAGGGTCTTGCCGACGACATCGCCGCTCACGGTGCCGCCTACGCCCGGGGCGGCTGGGCGACGCCCGAGGCCATGCGATACATCCCCGGCCTGGTCGGGTGGCTCACGTCGTCGCGGTGGGTCGACGATCTGCCGACGCCTCGCCGAGAGCGGAAGTCACAATCCGAGCGCAACGCCGACGTGTTCGCGAAGTTCCTCGCCGACGAAGGCGAGCCGTCATGAGCCTCCGAGACGAGATCGCCGCCGCCACGAGCGTGATGCTCTCGATCGCCTGCACACCGCGTGTGCAAGCCGTCGATGAAACCCCAGATCACAGCCGACCACCTTTGACGCGAAGTCAGGGGCTCGACGAGAGGAACCCACGATGACCGATGACGACTTCCGCGCGCTCGTCGACCGCGCACGCCGCACCGTGACCGATCCCGACCGAGACGCCCTGCGCGACGTGAAGCGCGAACGGCGCGCTGCGCTCGGCGGCTACATCGCCGCGATGAACACGGTGTCGCGTGGTCACGAGGCTGCGATCAAGGCGTACATGAGCACGATCACCGCGGAAGCCGCAGCGCATCGTGCAGAGGCGCGCGAACTGCGCGAACTGCTCGCCGTACTCATGGGCGCCTGACCACCCACCAACCGGAGATCGAGCAACAGGAAGGAACCACCCGCGATGACCACGCACAAGGCACTCGGCAGTAGCCCCGCCGATCCCGTCGAGCACGCTCGCGCGCTAGCTCTCCGCCCCGATCGCTCCGCGATCGTCGAAGCCGAGCGCGCCCGAGCGGCAACGGTCGGCGACTACTACGCAGCCGTGAACGTCAGCCACCGAGGCGACGAGATCGAAGCCCAGCGGAAAGCGCTCGCTGCGGAAGTGGCCGCGTGGCGGGTTGAGGCCGATCTGGTGCGGGACGCGCTCGTCGCGCTCGTCGGCACCGTGAACGGGGGTGCACGATGACCATGAGTGAGTACCGGCGCACTCACGCCGAACTGAAGCGCACCCGGGGCTCAGCGGTCGGCCAGCCCTGTGCTGCGCCCGGCTGTGAGCGCCTCGCGGACGGCTGGGGGCTCATCGGCGAAGGGCTCGTCTTCGGCCTGAAGGACGGCGACGGCAACCCCGACGACGTGCCGGTGCGGTGGTCACGTGACCCGAAGGACTACGCCCCGCTGTGCTATTCGCACAACGCGCAGTTGGATCACGGCGGCGATTGGCTCTACTGCCCGCGAGGCCACTACCGGCTGACCTTCGGCAAGGACTCGAAGGGCGATTGCATCGGGTGCCGTCGCGAGCGGCTGCGCGAGTTCAAGCGCCGTCGACGCGCTGATCCCGAGTACCGAGCGCATGATCGCGAACAACGACGGGCACGCCGCGCAGCGGCACGAATGGGAGGAACCGAGCAGTGACCGCGAACGAACCGAAGACGAATACCGAGCGGCGCCTGACCGCGGCGCAGCGCGCCGACGCGGCCCTGCAAATGCGGCTGCGCCGGGCGACGTACCGCGAGATCGCGTCTGCGCTCGGCTACTCGAACCCCGGCAACGCGCACCGCGCCGTCGAGCGCGAAATCGCGAAGGTGCCGCGCGAGCACGCGAAGCAACTGCTCACACAGGAACTCGAATCACTCGACGCGTTGCAGCGGGAAGTCATGCCCGCGGCGCTCGGCGAGGGGACGACACGCGACGGATCACCGAAGGCACCCGATCTGTGGGCCGTCGATCGGGTGCTCGCGATCATGGATCGCCGCGCTCGGCTCATGGGGCTCGACAAGATCAGCGGCGATTCGGGCGTCGACGAGTTCAAGACCGTGCTTGCCGCATGGGCGATGACGATCACCGATCAGGTGAACGCCGCCGAGAAGACCACTGCTCGCGACCGCGTGCAGGACACCGAGGGGGAAGGAACCCAACCGTGACCACGAACAACTACGCGACCGCCCTGCGCGGCTACCGTGACGAACTGGGATCGGCGATGCAATACGCCGACGCTGACCTCGCACCCGAGGCGATCGCGACCCGTAAGCGGGCGCGCGTGCACGCAGCCCGTCAGGCGCTGCTCGCGGCGCGCCCCGTGCTGCCGCAGAACGTGCCGACACGTGACGGCGTGATCGCGTCGCTGCGCCCGAAGACTGCCGACGAGATCGCCCGCGTGCAGCACGAGGCGGCGAAGGTGCAGGCGCTGCTCGACAAGGGCCGGCCACTCGCGCAGATCATCGCGAACGCGGACGAGACGCGCGCTGTCGCGATCGCTGATCTCGTCGAGACGCTGCCGCAGGTGCTCGACTCGAACGCGGGCGACGATATCATCGCTGAGGTTCATGGGCTCGTGTTCGACCGGCTCGCCGATCTCGGCGTCGAGGCTGCGACGTCGGTGCGCGATGCCGAGCAGCAGTACGCGCCCGCGATCGCATGGCACCGCGCCATGACCGAAGCCGCCGAGGGCAGCGACGCGACGGTCGGCGCGTGGCAGGACGTCTACCGCGCCGATCAGTCCGGGTACGAGGCGATCCGCGGCGGCCTCGACGGCGCTGTCGATCAGTGGGTCGGTCGGCTCGACGCCGCGGACGAGTAAGGCCGGGGCGACGCGTCGGTCATCCGCGTCACATCCGCGAGGGGCGGGGCTGTCGTACGTCTCGCTCCGCCCCTCGCACATGTCCCGCGGCGGCGCAGTGCACGTCAGAGCATGGCAAGAGATTGAAGTGCGTGAGCGACGGCGGCATCGTGCTCGAACCGGGCTTGAGCGATCAGGCCTTTTCGCAGTTGCTTTCGCAGTTGACCCTCGCTCGGCCATTGCTTTGCGCGGCCTTGCCTGTGGATGTCCCACGCATCGGCTGCCACCGATGCTCGGTCCCCTCCCGAGACGGCGGCGTTGATGGCTTCGACAACCGATCTGCTCGCGGTCGTGGCCAGTCCGAACTCGACAGCGTCGCCGCCGACGACGATTTTGATCGTCGAGTATGCCATCCCGGTCTTGGTGATCAGGGCTGCGCTCACGGCGCGGATCGGGATATCGAGGTCGCCTCCGACCCCGGCGTTGATGCCGGTGATGGCGGTGCTGACCCCGAGGGTTGCGGCGCCTAGGAACGCCTTCCACACTGAAACGCCGCCGGTCGTCGAGATGAAGAGACGCGACGTAGACACGTGCACCTTCGCGGGCTCTCCGCCGCGCCCGACGGTCGCGATGTTGAGGAGAGTTCGCTCGGGGGGAGCGGCGGCGGGACTTCGCGAGTCGACCCTGGTGGGCAATTCAGGGCGCGAGTTCCGCGACGTCGACCAGACTTCGTAGTAGGCGTGCGCGGCGTCGCGGTCGTCTGCGAGTACCGCCGCCTCTTCGTCGGTGAGTTCAATCCCCAGCAGACGTCGCGCCGTTGAGTTCCGCAGGCATGCGAGAAATTGCTCGTATGAGGTCCCCATTCGGGCATCCTAGTGAGCGGAGACTGCTTGCAGTGTCTATAGGGGTGCCGACGAGGCTAGTCGTGGACACAGGCAGAGCCACCGATCGAGGTTAGCGTGAAGCCGCGCTCACGCACTTGACAGGGGATCAGGCGCCGTCCGTCGCTGACCCGGGCTTTTCAGGATTGCTTGCACAATGGGTGTGCGCTTCCGCGCGACGATGTCCACGCGCGACGCCTCGTCGACACAGATTTGGGGTCCAGTAGCGTCGGGACTTGAAGGGAGGCCGTATGGTCGAGGCGATCGTGGTTACTGTGGTAGGCGGATTGATCCTGCTAGTGATCGGGGCTGCCTGGAAGGGCCGGTCCAAGCCGCTTCAGTGGTTTCGCGAGCAGCGCGCGGCCGACAATGCTATGAAGCGTGAGGACGCTGCCGAGGAACTGCGTAGGCTGCGGGAGCGCGTTCTTCAGGTTGCTCGCTCCCGCGGCATCGTCGTTCCCGTCAGATCGCAGCAGATCAACCCGACCGTGGTGTCCCTATCTGACGGCTCGAAGCGCTACTACTTCCGCAACCACGACCAATATGTAAGGGCGATGCAGGCCGGGAAGGTTCCGCCCAGGCTGACGTTCCGCGGCACACCACCCGTACCACTTCCACAGTGGACGAGAGCCGCGCTGATGAAGTGGCTGGAAGAGAACGCCTGAACATACCTATCGCGGGGTCGTATCGACGGTCGCCCACTGCACCGCGCCGCTACTGCTCCGGACGTCGTTCGGATGAGTAGCAGACTGCCACCGTCACAGTGCACACCTAGTGTGCTCGCACTGCAATAAGTCGCAGATCAGCAGGTGTCGGTATGTGACTCGGTGTCAACGGCGCGAGCGGTGTGGTGAGCGGGTCGGCGGGCGCCGCGGGGGAGATTGGCGCGGCGACCGCGCTACGCCGAGCAGGACGCGCCCACAGGTGCTCGCCGGTACGACGGCAGCCTGCGCGGCGATCTCGCGGTAAAGGGGGCGCGCAGCGGCATTGAGCGGGCAAACAATGTTTCGCGAGTTCGGCGGCAATAGCATGCAGGCATGCCCGCACTCGTGGATATCGGAGAGCATCTGCCCTATTGGCTGTGGTGGACAGAAGACGCCGCCGCGATCGAATGGATACGGACGTTCCTCGCAGCGCTCGTCGGCGCCCTTGCGGGTGGACTATTCACGCTGTTGGGCCAGAGCCGGGCGGAGCGGGCACAAGCGCGACGTGATGTGCTCGCGCGCGCGGCCCAAATTGAGGAAGCACGGCGGGCAGCGCTCGATTCCGACATGAGGTCGCTCCACAAATCCTTCGCCGATCTGATGTCTGAGATTGATTCCCAGGCCTCTCCGTCGTGGATCGTGCTCGGCGACCACCCGAAGTGGCGGGAGGAGTGGGCGAAAATTTGGACGAAGCGCCGCCAGGCAAGTCTCCGCGTCAGAGCCGACCTCATACCAGACGCGAACACCCGCCGCCGCGTGCTAGAGATCGTCGAGTTCCTGAGTTTCGCTGAATGGCACACGGCAGAGGCCGCGTGGCCCGGCGCGCCGGGCCGAGGGCTCAGGTGGCTCGCAACGCAGCTGGCGAGCGAAGGGGCGGCGACACTCGCGGCCTACTTGCGCCGTGAAGAGCACGTGTCCGAGCGTGTCGCGCTGCTCGACGATTTGCGGCGCGAGGACGCTGAACTGGCGCGGTGGGAGCAGTATCAGACCGAACGCGAGGAAGCGGCCGCAAACGAGTGGTATGCCAACGCGACCCCCGAAGAGATCGCCGAAGTGGAGGCTATGGCGGCGGCCTTGTTCCGTGGCTTGCGCGAAGACGATGCGAAGGCTCGGCGCGATACCCCCTCGCTCCCTGAGGGAGAGGGCAGCGAGGGGCCGCAGCGCTGATACGAAGTCAGTCGAGCGTCACCGCTGCATTGTGCTGCTCGCCATTCGGACGCGTCCAGTGGACGTCGGCGGTGATTTGCGTCGCCGAGCCCATGTGCCGCCACCAACTCAGCGTCATGGACTCGCCCGGACGCATCGTTTCCGTGGTGGGCTTCACTAGCCGGAACTTCTCGCGCTCGGTGTACTTGTCGTCGACCGTGATTCGAACGTCGGTCAAGGGCTCGTCACCGCCCAACGTGAACTTGTACACGCGGCTGCTCTTCTCCCGCGTCGAGAACATGCTCCAAGGGTTGCGATACTTCTCGCGCTCGGCGCGTTCGAGTGCGTTCTGCTCTTCGATCGCCGTCGCGATGCGTTCCGACGCGGCTGCCGCGCGTTCTTCGTGCTGCTGCGCTTCGCTCGCCGATGAGCGAGCGTCGAGTCGAGAGCGTCGGGCTTCCCACGCCTGCCAGCCTGCAATCAACGCGGCGGCGACGGCGACGACGGGTGCGATCCATTCCATGTCGCGCACGATAGTCCGGGGCGCCGACAATGTTCGTGAAACTAGAACCAAGTTCCTGCTTCGAACTCAGCTGAATCTGGCGCCAACGTGACTATCATCAGGTAAGTCAGCAACCGTGGAGGTCTCCATTGCCCAGCGCCCCCGCAACGCCGCAGGAGCCGACGACCGCAGTGTTCGCCGAGTACGCACAGTACCGACGACTCGCGTTCGACGCTCTCGAATCAACCGGGCAGCCGCACGACGTGCTTCCGGATTACTTCGCGCCGCGTCCGATGCCTGGCTCGATGACGCTCGCCGGGTAGATGCCTGCGTGGAACGAGTTGCTCAACGAGTTTGAGCAACTGCCGCCCGAGATCAAGGGCACATGGATGAACGACCAGTTCAACCACTGGCTCGGTCGCGTCTCGGAGTTGCGCAACGGCAAGAACGTCATCCTCTACGGCGCCGGGTGGCTTCAGAAGCAGAACGTGCCGCAAGCGTACGTGAGCATCACTCACGAAGACCTCAACGGGCTCATGGCCGTGATCAAGGGCATGGACTGCACAAACGGGCTGACGCTCATCCTGCACACACCGGGCGGTGTTACTAACGCGACGGAGTCGCTCGTCGACTACCTGCGCGCAAAGTTCCCCGCGATCGAGGTCATCGTCCCCACCTATGCGATGTCCGCAGGAACGATGATCTCGATGGCTGCCGACCGCATCGTCATGGCGCGACACAGTCAACTCGGGCCGATCGATCCGCAGATGCCGATGCCGGGTGGCCGTAGTTACTCAGCGCGGGCAATCGTCGATCAGTTCGATCAGGCGAAGGCCGAGATCACTACCGATCCCGTCGTCGCCCACGCTTGGGCGCCCGTACTGGCAAGTCTCGGACCGGCGCTCGTCAAGGAAGCGAGCAACAACCTTGAATACTCCGAGAAGATGGTTGCCAACTGGCTAGAGAAGTTCATGCTCTCGGGCGATTCGGATGCCGCGACGAAGTCAGCAGCGATCGCGCACTACTTCGCCGACAACTCGCATCACAAGTCTCACGGGCGACGTATCGGACGAGACGAGGCTGAGTCGCAGGGGCTCGTGATCGAGCCGCTGGAAGAGAACCAGGACGTGCAGGAAGCGGTTCTAACGGTCTACCACCTGATGACGATCTGGTTCGAGCAGACGCTCGCGACGAAGGTTATTTGGAGTTCGATGGGCAGTTCGTGGCTGAAGAACTGGGGTGGCGCCGCCTAGGTCCTAGCCCACCGTCCCTCGGGTGCGCAGGAAGCGTTCGGTCTTAACCGCGGCTGCGCGCGCTCGTTCGATCGTGGCGCGCATGGCAGGTTCTGCGTCTTCTCGAATCTCCCACTGACTGGTGATCCATTCGCGCGCCAATGGCACGTACTGTGCGATCTCTGCGAGGGCGGTCTTCGCCTCTGCCGTGAGGTCCATGAATCGAGTGACATTGCGCTCGACCGTCGTCCGTAGATAGTCCGCGCGCTGTGCATCCGTGCCGGGGTAATGAACGCCCGGAATGTCGCTCGGGTAGTGCCGGGCGGCTTGAACGACGAGCAGGGCGGCAATCGCGGCGTCGAACTTCGCATGCACGGCATCGCGCCGCTGCTGGCGCGATTGAAGGGCGGGAGCCAGTACGGCGACGACGATCGCCACCATTGCCGAGATGATCGCCGTGACGATCCCCGCGTCTAGCGTGAGCGACGCCGCAGTGTCTGCGGGGAGATCAGTCGGGCTCGGGCTTGGGCTTGGGCTTGGGGAGATCGTGGCCGTCGCAGCCCACAACGCAGTCATCACGAGCCGAGCGTATCGACGTCGACGCGCTGTGCGTGGCAGCGGCGCATTCTCCACACCCGGTCGAGGTAGTCGAGATGCGGCCACGTCTCGATCGCGCCCGTCGCGCGGTCGACGGTGATCCACGCGCCGCCCGCCACGACGAGTCCGCGGCTCTCGTCGTCGGCCACGCGCTGCGGCGTCACGAGGAACGCGCCGTCGTCCTCCCAGCCGTCACGAGCGAAAGGCTCGCCGAAGTGCTCGGCAGCGATCCGCAACGCGGCGTCGAACGTCAGCATCATGTGTCCTCTCGGAAGCGATCGGGACGGCAACGGTAGGCCGGGCAACGCCCCTGTTGTGTGTGCAGATGTGTGTGCAGGCTGCCGATCACTGCCTGTCACGCGTTGTCACGGGGGAGGGCATCGGCACCGGGGAGAGCCAACTCTCGACTACTCCCCGGCACGCGATGTCACCACGTGTCACGGCGGGGCGCTCTCTGGGGGTCAAGGGGTCGCAGGTTCAAATCCTGTCATCCCGACGGTCTGAAGCCCTGATGAGAAGCAATTTTCGTCAGGGCTTCGTCGTTCCTGGACGTGGTCACTGGCTGGTCCACTCGCTCGATCTGCTCGATCCGGCCACCGTCGAAGTGGACCAACCCCGTTTGGCGTCGTCGCCCGTGAAGTGCACCAATAGGTGCCCGTGGAGTGGAACAGAATCTGCGCAGGGCGATGCTCCGGCCCCTTCTGGAGGGGTCGGAGCGGGGGTCTGAGATCAGTCACAGGCGGGGTCCGTCGCGGCGGGTGGCGTCCCTTCTGGCGGGGGCTGTGGAGAGGAACTGGTTGGCCTGCCGAGCAGCTTCGGCGAGGTGCCGGTGGTCGGGGTGTAGGTACCCCTTGGTCGTCTCAATCGACTGGTGCCCGAGAATCTCCTGGGGCACGTGCAGCGCGATGCCGGCGTCGGCCATCCAGGTCGCTCCGGTGTGGCGGAGGCCATGCCGGGTGAGGTTGCCGAAGCCGAGCTTCACGGTGACGCGGATGTCCGCGGCGAGCGCGTCGTCGAGGATGCCGAGCTCGGCCATGACCTCGACGACGGGGAAGTGGTAGGCGGCGGCGCGCGGGGCGTCCACTGGGCCGTCGCCGCGATCGAGGACGACGACCTCGAGCCCGCGGCGCGCGAGGCCCAGGGCGGCGAACAGCCCGACGGGACCGGGGCCGACGATGACGACACGGGGCATTGTGGCCTCTCGACGATGAGCACGGCGCCGCCGAGTCCGAAGGTATGACAATGAGTGTAGCCAGGGCCCGTGCGAGGATGGCGGCCACGGGCGATTCCGCGGGGAGAGGCGGCAGGCATGGGCGCGACAGCGGTCGGGGCGGTTCGGATCCTCACGGTGGGGCACGTGCGCGTGCGCCCGAAGAACGTCGCCGGCACGGGCACGCCCATGCTGTGGTGGACGTTCACGTCGCGGTCGTGGACCGAGCCGCTTCCCGTGCACGCCTTCGTCGTCGAGCACGAGGCGGGGCGGGTGCTCTTCGACACCGGCCAGTCGCCGGCGTCGGGGGAGCCCGGCTACTTCCCAGGCGGGCTCGTCGGCGCGATCTACCAGCGCCAGGTGCGCTCGACGAGCGCGGCTGACGAGACGCTCGAGGCGCAGCTCGCCGCGGCGGGGCTCGCGGTCGGCGACCTCGACCTCGCGGCGCTCTCGCACCTGCACTACGACCACGCCGGCAATGTCGCGGCGCTCGCGGCCGCGGGCGTGCCCGTGCTCGTGAGCGAGGCCGAGCACGCGCTGCTGGCCGAGGCGAAGCCCGAGATGCACGGCGTGCTCGTCGACCGCATCGCGCCCGACGGCGCCGACTGGCGCCCGGTCGCGTTCGCGCCGACCGGCGACGCGGCGATCGACGCGGCCGGCGGCGGCCATGACGTCTTCGGCGACGGCGCGCTCGTGCTCATCCCGACGCCGGGCCACTCGCCGGGCTCGATGAGCCTGCTTGTGCGCCGTGGCGACCGGCCGCCGCTGCTGCTCGTCGGCGATGTCACCTACGATCCGCACCTGCTGCACGAGGGCGTCGTGCCCGACGTCGGCGACCGCGCGACGCAGCGGAGGACGGCCGAGCGCATCCGGGCCCTCGCCGAGGCGCTGCCGGGGCTCGTGATCCTCGCGGCGCACGATCCGGGGGCGGCGGCCGCGCTCGCGGCGGCGTCATGACCTCGTCGTAGACACTCCGTGTGGACATTATGTCCACGCTCGAATATCGTGACGGGATGCGCCTCACCACGATCCTGCTCACGATCCCTGTCGTCGCCCTCCTGACCCAGCCGCTCTGGGCGCCGCAGTGGGGCGCCGGCATCCTCGGCGAGGTCGCCGCGTTCGGCCCCGTCGGCGCCGTCCTCGCGCTCGTCGCGTTCTTCGGCCTCGTCGCGCTCTACTGCGCGAGCCTGCAGCGGCTGCTCGCGATCGTGCCGGCCGAGCACCGCGCGAGGTCGCCGCGGTCGGTGTGGCTCATGTTCGCGATCCCGTTCAACTTCATCGAGGACCTCGTCATCGTCGCCGACATCGCCACGAGCCTGCGACGTCAGGCGGTGCTGCCCGATGCATCCCGCCGCCGCTGGCTCGTACTCGGGATGACGTGGGCCGGCCTGCAGATCGCCTCGCTGCTGCCAGGGGAGGTCGGCGTCGTCGCCGGCGTGCTCGCGCTCGTGGTGTGGGTCGTGCACTGGGCGCTCACGGCCGCGATCCGCCGCCGGCTGGCCGCTGCGTAGGATGGCGGGGTGGCGCTCCCGAGGTTCGACCGGCTCGACTCCGGCGAGCGCGCCCGCATCCTCGACGTCGCCGCGCGCCAGCTCGCCGACCCCGAGACGGCCGAGGCCTCCGTCGTCGAGATCGCCGCGGCCGCCGGCCTCTCGCGCTCGGCGATGTACAACTACTTCGACGGCCGCGCCGACCTCGTGCAGACCGTCGGGGCGCACGCCGCCGAGCTCGCCGCCGACGCGCTCGGACCGTGGCCGGGCGCCTACGACGCGGAGGCGTTCTGGGCGGCGCTGCGCGCCGGATCCGACCGCCTGCGCGCCCTGCTGCGCTCGCGCCCCGAGCTGCGAGGCCTGCTCGCGACCACCGGCCCCGCCGACGACGACCCGTGGCTCGCGGCCCTGCTCGACGACGCCGCTGCGCTTGGCCTGCTTCCCGCGGGGGACCGCCGCCTCGCCGCCGCCGTGACGGCCGCCGTGCTCGGCGCCGTCGACGCCCTCGAGCTCGCCGAGCCCGGCAGCGTGCCGGACGAGCGCGTGCAGGCGCTGCTGCAGGCGACGTGGGCGGCGACGCGCTGACCGGACTCCGCCCGGCGAGGCCGAGGTATGCGGCGGCTGGCGCCGGCGTGCGCGTCGGCTAGATGTACCGGGTCAGCACGTTGGTGATCGTCCGATAGGGAGAAGGCCTCCATTCTGAGTGGTGTCTACGTCACTGTCGAAGGAGGCCTTCTCTTGGTTCACCGTAACGCGCGATTGGCTGAGGCCGGTCGTCTCATCCTCGTCCGCCGGGTGCTTGCCGGTCGGCCCGTGTCGCATGTCGCGAGAGAGCTTGGAGTTTCGCGGACGTGCGCGCACCGGTGGGTGTCCCGGTTTCGTCTGCACGGCCTCGATGGTCTGCGTGATCGCTCGTCACGTCCACGTACGACACCGACCGCCACGAGCGGGCAGGTCGCGGCGGCGCTGCTGCACGCACGCCAAGCTGAACGTCTGGGTCGCGACGAGTTGGCCCGACGGTTCGGGGTCAGCCCGTCCACGGCGTCGCGGCTGATCGCCCGAGCAGGGCTGCCCGCGCTGCACGAGCTGGACCCCATCACCGGTGTTCGCATCCGCGCGTCCCGCCGCACCCAGCACCGATACGAACGTGAGAGGCCGGGCGATCTGATCCATATCGACGTGAAGAAACTCGGCCGCATCCCCGACACCGGCGGATGGCGCGTGGAAGGCCCAGCGACGCTGAACCACCACCGCACCGCCGACAGACGCAAACAGCGCATCGGGTTCGACTACATCCACGTCGCCGTCGACGACCACTCCCGGCTCGCATTCGCGCAGGTCCTGCCCGACGAGAAGGGTGCCACCTGCGCCGGCTTCCTCACCGACGCCGCCGCGTTCTTCGTCACCCACGGCATCGACATCCGCGAGGTCATGACCGACAACGCGCTGAACTACGGCCTCTCCCGACTTCCAAACCGTTCTGGCAGCCCTCGGCGCGAGACACGTCCTCACCCGCGCCTACTCGCCCTGGCAGAACGGCAAAGCCGAACGCTTCAACCGCACCCTCCAGGAGGGCTGGGCATACCGGCAACCGTTCACCTCGAACCAGGCCCGACTCGACGCCCTCTCTCCCTGGCTCGAGCACTACAACTACGCTCGACCCCACACCGCCTGCGGCGGCCAACCCCCGATCACCCGCGCGACACCAACCTCATGACCCGGTGCAGCTAGCCTCGAGCCGTGGTGGACACGAAGCAGACGAAGACCATCGGCGAGCATCACGTTGCATCGGAGTTGGCGCGACGCGGGTGGGCGCCGGCGCTGACCCGTGACGGGCTGGAGCGCACCGACATCCTCGCTGTGCGTGCCGACCCCGACAACCGTCGGATGGTTGAGATTCAGGTGAAGACGGCACGGGGATCATCGTGGCGGTCGATCAGCTGGCCCCTCGGTTCGAAGTCGCAGGGGCCCAGCCAGCACCAGCGGGAGTACTTCGTCATGGTGGCCGTGCTGCATGACCTCACGTCGCAGCCCCGCAACTTCGTCGTGCCTCGTTCGCACGTCGCGGCTGCAGCTTGGATCGAACACATGAACTGGCTCACCCACCCCGGGATCGAACCGGGCAGGCGGAACGCGCCAGTAGAACGGTCGCGCGTACTCCTGTCCACCTTCGAGCGCTACGAGGACCGCTGGGATCTGCTGCTGGTCGATGAGTCGGAGGCGCCGGTGCTGCTACCTGCACGCTTCCGGAGCTTTGCGCAGGAGGAGCGCGTCGGCCTGCCCCCGGGGCACACCTGGCATGCGGTGCTGCCTGACTGGTGACGCGCCTGTGCACCGCCGCGGCATGGGTGACAGTTCGCGTTCTGTCATCCGCGGTCTGGGCGGGTTCCCGTGCGGGTGGAGAACTGGTGACGGTACTGGGCCGGGCTGATCCGGTAGGCGCGGGAGAACGCGCGGTTCAGGCTGGTGACGGACCCGAAGCCCGCCGCCCGGGCTACCGCGGTCACGGGGATTTCGGTGTGGAGGAGATGGTCGACGGCAGCCTGCAGGCGAGCGCGCTCGACGAGGGAGGCGAGTGTCGTGTCCGTCTCTGCTTTGAGCAGTCGCGACAGGTGCCGAGGGGTGACGTTCATCCGTTTTGCGAGCGCGTCGACAGACAGGTCGTCGCGGAGATGCTCTGAGATCCAGCCCAGCAGTTCGGCGACCCTGTCGGAGGTGGACCTGCGGGGGCCGAGGAGTGTGCTGAACTGGCGCTGGCCGCCCGAGCGTCGCAGGTGAACGACCAGCCACTGCGCGACCTGCCGTGCGATGTCCTCGCCGTGGTCGTCCGCGAGCAGCGCGAGGGCGACGTCGATGCCGGCTGACACGCCAGCGGAGGTCCACACTGTGTCGTCGCGGACGTAGATCGCGTCGGAGGCGACCCGAATAGCGGGGTGCTGGGCTGCGAGCAGGCTCGCCGTCGCCCAGTGCGTTGTGGCAGCGCGTCCGTCGAGCAGACCCGCAGCCGCGAGGATGTGCGATCCGGTGCACACCGACACGATGCGGCGCGGCATCGAGGACAGGTTCCGCAGCCACCCGACCAGGCCGTGGTCGACGAGCGGCGTCAGGTGACGGTCGCGCAGTCCGCCCGGAACGATAAGGGTGTCGATGCCTTCGCCGAGATCGTTCCAGGAGTGCTCCATAACGAGAGACGTCCCCGACGACGTGCGCACCGCTCCGCGCTCGGCCGCGGCCAACACGACCTCGTAGGCGGCTCCCTCTGCGGTGCGCGACGCGGTGCTGAAGACCTGCGTGGGACCGGCCACGTCCAGCAACTCGACTCCCTCGAAAGCCGCGATCACCACCACGCGCGGGTTCGAGGGTGAGGAGCGGTCGCCTGTCACTGATCCCACCTCCCAGGCGTGCCGAGACTCGATGTCTCAATCTGCACCGAGTATGTCTTTGAAGACATGCCGTCCAGCGGTCACGATCGAGGAGATCGAGGAAGGCCCGAAGATGTCTCAACTGCCCGATACGCCCACCACTCAGGCGGTCGCCGCTTTCGCGCGGGAGGCGGCGCCCGCCTTCTTGGTGAATCACAGCTATCGGACGTACCTGTTCGGCGCGGCTCTCATCGCCCGTGACGTCGACCATGAGGCTGGTTTCGTCGCGGCGATGATCCACGACCTGGGACTGACAGATGCTCACCGTGCCGACAAAGACTTCGGCGAACGAGGAGCAGAACTCGCCGCCAGATTCCTCAGCGAACGTGCATGGGGTCGCGATCGCATCCGGCTCGTGCAGCGGGCGATCCTCCGTCACACCCGACTCCTCCCCGAGGGCAATCCGACCGCACGTGTGGTCCAGCTCGGCGCGCAGATCGACGTGACGGGCCGCGGACTGAACAGGCTCGATCCTGACGTTGTCGCTGGCATCTTGCGTACCTATCCGCGACTCGACTTCGCTGGCCGGATGCGGGCGTTGTTTCTGGATGAAGCGCGAAGACACCCGAGAGGATCGTTCGCGCGCCTCGAACGCACCGTCCGGCTCTCGGAGCGTTTCGCAGCCAACCCCATGGATCGCCCCACCTGACCGTCGTCGGCCTCACGAATCCGTTCGTCTGCGCGCGACCATTCGCTCTTCGAGATGCCAGTTCCGGGCCTCGTCGTCGGAGAACTCCCCGAGCCACACGAAGCGGTCGGCGGTGATCTCGGTGAACCGCCAGCGCAGGAACGGGCTCTCGTCCGTGCTCACGAGATGGATCTCGTCGTCCGAATCGCGGCCGATGAACTTCCGCACGCGTCCATTGACGGGTTCGACCCACGTAGACCGCCACGCGCCGAGCGCGCTGTCGTAGAAGCGGATCGTGGATCCCTCGAAGGCGTACGGAGGCTGGCCGGCTCCGGGCTGATCGCGCCCGGGCACGATCCACACGTCCTGGATCGCCCGACCACCGAGCACCCACCCGAAGTGCAGCTCGCCGACTACTCCGGCGGGCGCCCGATCGTCTCCTGGTCGTGACCATTCGATGTCCCACGATCCGACGAATCGTCCGAATGTCTCCATCGGGTTCGGGTCGGACCGGCCGAGGCCGGGGTGATGGAGGTGTTCGCTCAGCTGGTCGATCATGTTCGCCCGTTCCTTCCATCCACACGCGTCTGGGCTGCGCACTGTGCCCGCCATGATGGCCGGGGCCCCCGACACTCCGCCCCGATGCGGCGCCGACGATTCGGTCCGCTCCCGGGCCGCACCCGCCTTCGTAGACTTCGGGTATGCGCATTCTGGTGGAGGTGAGCGAGTGGGAGCAGGCCTGCTGCGGCTCCGCGTTCCGGCTCGGCGACACCGTGACCTGGACAGTGTTCGCTGCCGATCCGGCAGCGTCACCGACCGCTGATCTTCCGCGCTTCGTCGAAGAGCATCACGGCCAGACGCCGGAGGAAGTTCCGCAGGCAGAGGTGACCGGAAGGGTTCTCGCAATCACAGGTGTGCGCTATCCGGAGCTGCCGGTGCCTGGTGAGCCCCGGTCGTTCGTGGTCGATGCGGAGCGTCCGACGAGCACGGCACTCTCTGCGGTCGGTGCAGGGTCGAGTGGTGTCGACGATGTGGAGTCGACTGCCGAGCCGTTCTTCGACTACGTGGTCGAACTCGAGGTGGCCGACGATTGCGTGCTTCCCCAGTTTGTGGTGAGTGAGGCGACGCGGGAGTGGGAGCGCGCGGAGCTTCGGGACGCCGAGCGGAACCGCGAACGCATGCAGGACCCGGTCGGAGTGGTGCTGGAAGCGGCCGCTGAGTACGCGGAGGCGACGTTCGGCGCGGTTGCGAGCATCGTGCGCGACGGGACTCGGTCGGCGATCACCATTGAGCCCCATCGGGCCGATGCGGCGGCCGTGCGTTGGGCGCGCAGCGACCACGAGTCCGACGGCATCGGCATCCACACCGGCGACGGGTCATGGTGGCTTCCGGCGACCGTCGAGAACGCTGGACTCGCGCGGGTCTTCCTCGACGCGGCAGCGGCGGGCCGGGTGACGGAGGAGGTCGTCGACAGGGAGGGGGCAGCGAAGCGGTGTGACACCTGGGTGAGGTCCGACGACGGCCGGCGGTGGGTGTCGAGCACCGACGTCGATCCGGTGGTCGGCGACGGGGACGTCATGATCGTGCTCGGAGACGTGTGGGAACGGGTTCAGCGCGGCAACCGTTCGTACCCGTCGTGGTCTTGATATGCAAGCCACTAGTTGCCTATCCTGAATGCGTGGGAGACGTCTACCAGGCGCTGGCCGACCCGACCCGGCGGCTCATCCTTGATGAGCTCACGGAGCGGGACGGCCAAAGCCTGTTCGAGCTGTGCAGCCGACTGGCGATGCGGCACGGGGTCGCATCCTCGCGGCAGGCGATCTCTCAGCACCTCACCGTTCTGGAGAACGCGGGGCTCGTGAGCTCGCAGCGCTCCGGCCGGACCAAACTCCACCATCTGCACACCGAGCCGCTGCGTGAGATCGCCGAACGCTGGCCGCTCCCATCGAAGGAATGATCATGGGCATCCGCATCACCGTGACGAGCGTGTTCGTCGACGACCAGGCCAAGGCGCTCGACTTCTACACCGACAAGCTCGGTTTCGTGACGAAGAACGACGTACCCGTGGGGGAGTACCGCTGGCTGACCGTCGTCAGCCCCGACGACCCCGACGGCGTGGAACTGCTGCTCGAACCCGATCAGCACCCGGCCGCACAGGCGTTCACCGCCGCACTCGTCGCCGACGGCATCCCGGCCACGTCGTTCGCCGTCGACGACGTGGCCGCCACTCATGCGCGCCTGGTCGCCGAAGGGGTGCGCTTCACTCAGGAACCGACGCCCATGGGCCCTGTGGTCACGGCGGTGCTCGACGACACCTGCGGCAACCTCATCCAGCTCACCAGCCTCGCGTAGCATCCTCCCCATGCCCGACACGCTCGCCCCTCACGCAGCCGCCGCGCACGCCGGCGTCTCGCTCGACACCCTCCGCTACTACGAGCGGGAGGCGCTGATCGGACCGATCGCCCGCACAGACGCGGGGCACCGCATCTACGGCGAGGACGATCTGTTCTGGATCGGCCTGGTGACGTGTCTCCGCGATGCGGGCCTCGGCATGTCGGAGCTGCGGGAGTTCACCTCCCTGCTCCGCAGCGAGGGCGCCGCCTCCGATCGCGTCGCTTTCCTGACCGGGCACCGCGAGGAGCTCCGTCGTCGGCGGGCGCAGATCGACCTCGCCCTCGGGGTGTTGGAGGAGAAGATCGCGTACTACGACGAACGATCGGATGCCTGATCGGCCGGATGACGGATCGGCATCCGATGTCGGCTTGACCTGGAGCGCGCACCAGGGTTCAGCATGGCGGCATGACCACTCACACTGACACCCCACAGATCGTCCTCGGCGCCATGGACTACGGCACGCGTGTCGACGAGCGCACCGCGTATGGGCTCCTCGACCGGTTCGTGGAGGCGGGCGGCTTCTGGCTTGACACCGCCAACTGCTACTCGTTCTGGAACGACCCGAGCGGACTCGGCGGTGCCAGCGAACGCGTGCTCGGCTCGTGGCTGCGCGAGAACCCCGGCGTGCGTTCGCGCGTCGGCGTCGCCACCAAGGTGCGGCAGGATCCGTTGGTCGCCCACGCGTGGCCGGAGAGCGCCGAGGGCCTGTCGGCGGAGGCGATCCGTAGGGGGCTCACCGGCAGTCTCGACCGGCTGGGTGTCGATCATGTCGACCTCCTGTGGGCGCACGCCGAAGATCGGACCGTGCCCCTGGCTGAGACGGTCGCCGCCTTCGGTGAGGCCGTGGCTGACGGTCGCGCCGCGCGCATCGGAGCGGCCAACCATGCGTCCTGGCGCGTCGAGCAGGCGCGTCACCTGGCTCGCCAGCAGGGAGTGGTGCAGTGGTCCGCGTTGCAGTTGCGTCACTCGCTCGTGCAGCCGAGGCCGGGGGTGGCGCTGCCGGAAGCGGGTCACAAGCTCCTGTCGCCCGACGATCTCGACTTCGCGCAGACGGAAGCGCTCATGCTGTGGTGTTACACGCCGTTGATGATGGGCGGCTACACCCGTGACGATCGCCCGTTCTCCGCCGGCTACGCCCATCCGGGAACGGAGCGCGTGATGCAGGTGCTGCACCAGGCGGCACGCGAGGTCGGTGCCACGCCGAATCAGGTCGTGCTGGCGTGGCTGCTGGGCCAGGGGATCTCGCCGCTGGTAGGCGCTAGCAAAGTGGAGCAGCTCGACGAAGCGCTGGATGCCCGGTCGGTGACGCTCTCCGAGGAGCAGATGCGCCGCTTCGACGACGCGCGGTAGAGGTCGCCCCCGGGGCTCTCTGCGTCTTCGCTAGCACGAGTGTGCTAGTTTGGCGCGCATGCCCCCGATCGACCACGAGACACGACGCCGTGACATCGCCGAGGCCGTCTGGCGGCTGCTCGAACGCGGCGGCGTGGAGGCCGCCTCGGTACGGGGTGTGATGGCCGAAACCGGACTGTCGTCGGGCTCGGTGCGCCACTTCTTCTCGACCCAAGCGGGCCTTCACGAGTTCGCCATGGCGAGCCTCGCTGGCCGGGTGCAGGAGCGCATCCGACGCGCCGCCGCCGAGCCCGACCCGGCGCAGCGGGCGGTCGACATGGTGAGTGAACTGATGCCATTGCGCGACGACACCGAGCGCGAGCTGGGGGTGTGGATCGCCTTCGTCGGCCGAGCCCGTCACGACGGCAGGCTGGCGCGGATCGTCGGCGAGCAAGCGGGGGCGATCCGTGCGTTCCTCCGCACCGTCGTGGAGGGACTGGTCGCGGCGGGCCTTCGACCGCCCGCCGCGGACATCGACGCGGAGGTCACCGACCTCAACGCCGTCGTGGACGGGCTCACTTTCGAGCTCCTCACCGCGCCGGACCTCCTCTCCCGTCCGCTGGCCGAACGTGCCCTCCGTCGTGCGCTGCTCCGCGACGCGGAGACCTCCTCGTGATCGCGGCGATCGTGGCCGCCGAGGTCGCGTTCTGGGTGTTCCTGCTCGGCGGGCTCGCCCTGCGCTACCTTGTCCGTGCCCGGCGGCTGAGCACCGTCGTGCTGGCCGCCGTCCCGCTCGTCGATCTCGCTCTTCTGATCCTGGTGCTCGTCGACGTGGTCGGTGGGGCTCCGCCGACCCATCCGCACGCGCTGGCAGCGATCTACCTCGGCATCACCGTCGCTTTCGGCCACCCGATCATCCGACGCACCGACGCGTGGTTTCGCCACCGCTTCGCGGGAGGACCTCCACCGCTCAAGCCGCCCAAAGGTTCGACGGAGGAGGTCCGCGCGATCTGGCGCGAGTGGTTCCGCGTGGTGCTCGCCGCCGCCATCGCCGCGGCCTGCCTGGTCCTCATGATCACCGTCGAAGGCTGGCACGCCCCGGGTAGCGTCGACGAGGCCTCCGCCCACCCCTATTGGGCGACACTGATGCTCCTCCCGACCGTGACCGGCGTGTGGTTCCTCGCCGGACCCGCTTTCGCGGGACGCGGTGATCCCTCGCTCGACCGTCAGGCCGCGACTTCTCGATGAAAGATGGGAGGCTGGGTCGTATGTCACCCGGGTTCGACGAGGCCGGCAACCGGCCGCACCGCCGCGGCCACCGGTGGCGCCGTGCCCGGCGCCCGCAGCCGAACATGCCGGTGGGTCAGGTGCGTGAGTGGCTGTCGTCCTACATCTACGGGAACATCACGGTGCTGGGCGCGGCGATCGCCGTCGGCCCGGAACAGATCGCCCACGGCGCTGCGGTGTGGGCGGTGCTGGCGACCGGTCTTCTGACGTTCTTCGCGCATGTGCTCGCGCACATCGTCGCGCACGGCTACGGGCAGTCTGCCGACGAACCGGATCCGCGGGCGCTTCGTGCGGTCGTGCGAGAGGTGTTCGCCACCGCCCGTCCGATCGCGACCTCAGCGCTCATTCCGGCAGCGCTCTACGCGGTCGCCTGGTGGGGTTGGCTGCCGACGGGGTGGGTGCAGGCGGCAGCGGTCGTCGTCCTGGCCGTTCGCATCGGCTTCGTCGGGTGGTTCATGCAGCGCACCAGTGGCAAGGATCTGACCTTCGGTGCCCTGTGGAGCGGTGCTGTCCTCGCGCTGATCGCCCTCGGCATCGGCATCGCGAAGGTGCTACTCACCCACTGAGTGGCGGAGTCGTCAGGCCGCGGAGGCGGCCTCGAGACGTGCCACGGCGAACTCGGCGATCGCGTCGGCGCCCAGATGGTCGTGTGCGGTGATCGTGATGACGGCGTCGTCGAGGAAGATCAGCAGCTGGCCGTGAGCGCCGTGCAGGCGCCACGCCCGGCCGGGTCCGTCCCAGCCGGCGAGCCCGTAGCGCGCATACGACGGGGATGTGCCCGCCTCCACGGTGTCGGTGTGCATCGCGTCGATCCAGCCGGGGGAGACCAACTGCCGACCGGCCCACGATCCGCGGTCGCGAATGAGCAGACCGATCCAGGAGAGCTCCTCGGTGCGCAGGTGCAGGCCTTCTCCCGCCAGCACGAACCCGTTCGGGCATCGATCCCACGACGCGTTCTCGATCCCGAGCGGCGCGAACAGCCGCGGCTCGAGGAACGCGGCGATGTCGCCGACGACCGCTGCCAGCGCGCGCATCGCGGTGTATGTACTCGCGTTGGAATACTGGAAGACGCGGCCGTTCGTGGGTCTGCGGAGGAACTCCCGGGCAAGGTCGGGCCAGTCGGTCATCATCGTCTCCGACCAGGGCAGGTCGATTCCGCTCGACATGGTCAGCAGGTGTCGCAGCGTGACGAGCTCCGCGCCATCGCCGAGGGCGAAGTCGGGAAGGGAGGTGCACACCGGTGCATCCACATCGATGAGACCCTCATCGGATGCCATGCCGGCGGCGATCACGCACACGCCCTTGGCCACCGAGTGGATGTTCTCTCGGACATCGGGCGTCCAGCGGCGCTGCGCCGTCTGGTCGCCGACACGGACATGGAGTCCGTGTGCGTCGAATCCGTTCTCGTCGATGTGCTCGGCGATCGCCGCACACACGGTTTCTGCCTGCACCCGTCTCCCTCTTTCGTCGCTCCACGCTAGCGGGCGCCGAAGATCACCGCGCCGCGAGGAAGGCTCTCACGCGGTCGAGGAGCACGGCCGCCGACTCGGGGTCGTACGCGCTGAGCGAGGAGTCGGTGAACAGGTGCGCATCGCCCGGATAGAGGAACAGTTCGGCATCCGGAGTCGAAGCCGCCAGGTTCCGCGCGGCGGGAAGATCCTCGTCGAAGAACTCATCGTGCTCGTTCCCGTGGATCTGGACGGGGACGCCCGCGGGCCAACTCGACCCGAACTCCGACACGGGAAGGCAGGAGTGCAGGAGGAGCGCGCCGCGCGCACCGGGTCGCGTCTGCGCGAGCGCTTGTGCGATCGTGACGCCGAAGGAGAAGCCGGCATACACGAGATGCGGTCCGCGACCCTCCGCGGCTGCCAGGCCGCGCTCTCGCAGGACGTCGAAGCCGGTATCGCCGGCGTAGGCGAAGCCGGCTTCGATCGAACCGAACGTGCGCCCGTCGAACAGGTCGGGCGTGTGAACGGTATGACCATCCGTGCGCAGTTCGTCGGCGAATGCCACGACGCCGTCGGTCAGGCCCTGGATGTGGTGGTAGAGCAGTACCTCGGCCATATCGGGCCGTCCTTTCGCGAAGTGTGATGCGTGCATTCGCGCGAATGATCCAGAACTCTGGATCATTCCATGATAGTAGTCTGATCGTCCATGGAGCACAGCCCCCCGGACTACGAGCTCGCTGATCGCATGACGCTGACCTCGGCGGCCCAGGTGCGGGCGAACGCGCACCCCGTCCGCATCACCATCCTCCAACTACTCCATGAGCGGGCCGCAACCGTGAGCGAGCTCGCCGCAGCGCTCGATCGCCCCAAGAGCACCGTGGCGCACCACGTGGAGGTGCTCGTGCGCAACGGGATGCTCAAGGTCGTCCGCACCCGGAAGGTACGCGCGATCGAGGAGCGCTTCTACGGCCGTACCGCGCGCATGTTCTCGGTGGCACTCGACCCGGTCGTCGACGCCGCGCCGCGCGACTTCAACGACCTCGACGTCGCGGCCCGGGAGTCGTTGCCGGCCTACGAGCGGGGCGAGCTGTGGGGCTTCATCCGGCACGCACGCATCTCGGAGGAGCATGCGTCGATCTTTTGGTCGCAGGTGCGGGAGCTGATCGATTCCCTCGACCGCATGCCGCGGTCCGGTCACACGACCTACGGGTTCGCCGTGGGCCTCTACCCGACCGACTACCCCGCGCTACCTCCGACAGGGCTGTAGTCGCTGGCATCACACACGCTCGACGGGAACCTGGAGCTCGGTGAGCCAGTCCGGGCCGGGTTCGTGCCCGTCAGCCTCCACGTACACTTCGCGGCAGGGTCCGGTCACCCGGTAGCCGTCAGCCACGAGCTGTTCCATGAGCGCGGACCACGCCTCACCGATGCCGCTCATGTCACCGCGGTGCTGCAGGGTCGCGGCCACGGGCGACGGCGGGAGGGTGACGACCTCGTACCCCTGGCCCGGCAGCGGAGGCGTCTCGGCGACGTACGACACCCAGACGTCGAGGGCCTCGCCGTCACCGGCCTCATACCAGAAGATGCCGGGTTCGATCAGCGGTCGGCCGGCGGCCTCCAGGGCCCGATCGAGTCCCTCGATCAGGGGGCCGATGACCGGTCCGACGTTCTCGGGGCCGCCCCCGGGCGAAACCCCACGTACCGCGTAGACGGTGACGGACTCGAGGGGGGAGTAGGTGACATCGGACATGGTGTTCCCTTCCATAAGTCGGAGACGTCGCTCGATGCGGGCGATGCGCTCTCGATCGCCGGCGATCGAATCCATGAGCTCACGACGACGCGCGGCGAGCACGGCGCGCAGCGCGTCGTCCTGATCGCCGGCATCCGCGAGCTCCCGGATCGTGTCGAGCCCGACCCCGAGGTCCCGTAGTTCCGCGATGCGCAGCAGCAGCGGCAGCTGATCGATCGCGTAGTAGCGGTAGCCGGTGCGGGCGTCGACCTCGACCGGCGTCAGCAGGCCGATGGCGTCGTAGTGGCGCAGCATCCGCACGCTCACCCGCGCCAGGGCGGCGAACTCTCCGATGGTGTACATGATGTCTCCCACTGTCGACCCTGACACAGTGTCAGGGTCAAGCGGGATCCTCCGGAGCCCGATTCGGATGCCGCACGGTTGCCGACCGAACGCGCGATGCGGTTTGCTCGGACGGTGGACAAGGTCGACCTCAAGATGCTGCTGCCCGCCTATCGCGCCCCGCACGGTCGGTACGAGGTCATCGATGTGCCCGATGCCGCCTACCTCATGGTCGACGGGGCCGGAGACCCCAACACGGCACCGGAGTATGCCGAGGCGCTCGCCGCGCTCTATCCCGTGGCCTACGCCCTGAAGTTCGCCAGCAAGCGCGAACTGGAGCGCGACTACGTCGTGCCGCCGCTGGAGGGGCTGTGGTGGGCCGACGACGTGTCATCGTTCACGACGGCTCGCGACAAGACGCGCTGGAGCTGGACCATGATGCTGATGGTGCCGGAGTGGGTGCCGGCCGCTTTCGTCGACGACGCTCTGGCGCGAGTGCGCCAGAAGGGCGTGCCCGCGCGGCTCGACGACGTGCGGCTCGCTCGCCTCTCGGAGGGCACGTGCGTCCAGACCCTCCACATCGGGTCATACGACGATGAGGCACCCGTTCTCGATCGGATGCACCACGAGTTCATGCCGACCCACGGGCTCGGCTTCACGGGCACGCATCACGAGATCTACCTCAGCGACGCGCGGCGGGTGGCGCCCGAGAAGCTCCGCACGATCCTCCGTCAGCCGGTCACGACCGAGTGATGCGGTAGCGGCGCTCGATCCCCGTGGTGGCGTGCCCCCACACGCTGTCCGCGACCCGGCGCTGATGCGCGGCGAAGGCGTCGTCGTCGACGAACACTTCCCTGACGGTCCACACCAGCGAGTCTTCGGTCGGCGTGACATCGAAGCGCGTGCAGCCGGCCTCCGCACGCGTCAGGTCGATATGGCGCGGAAGGTGCTCGCGCACCAGGGCGGCCTCGTCCTGATCTCGACAGATCAGTTGTCCGGTCAACTCCACAGGCGTCACGCGGAACACTGTATCCGCGTCATCACATTCCGTCGGGAGGAAGGCCGACGGAGTGCTCCCCGGCATCCATCGCGAGGGCGGCGTCGAGATCGGCGAGGATCTGCGCGCAGCGGGCGACGTCTTCCGGCGTCCCGGCCAGCTCGAACTCGAACAGGATGGGCCGGCCAGAACGGGCGGCGAGGCGGCGAGCGGCGGCCTGGTAGTACACGCCGAAGTTGCGGTTTCCGGAACCGATGATCCCGATCAGTCGACGGCGATTCATGGGGGAGCGCAGGAAGGCGCGCACCCCGGCCGGCAGGGTGACTTCGTGGGCGTTGCCCGCTTTGTACGACGGTGTGAGCAGCACCCACGGACCCGGGGCCTCGGTGCGCCGCACGCTCGCGTGGGCGAGGTTGAACACGTCGCGTCCGTCGGCACGAGACAGCGCTTCGGCGAAGCGGCCCGTCAGGTTCGACACCGAGGAGTAGTAGTACAGCGGCACCTTCGGCATGGCTCCAGTGTGCGCTTGCGCGGGCCCGCATCGGTGCTGCTCTCGACGTGACAAAGCCGCGATTCCGATATTCACGGCGCGGATCTTGTGTGGTCAGACCACAGGGTGCATAATGAAAGGACAAGGGCGGGGAACGATCCCGACCCGAACCAGCAAGGGTGCGGATCGTGCATCCGCGCCGGGTAGGAGAAACCCATGTCCACCTCGATCGATGCTCTGGTCGAACGGGCGCAGACCGCTCTCGCAGAGTACGCATCATTCACGCAGGAACAGGTCGACCACATCGTGCGCAAGGCGTCGGTGGCGGCTCTGCACCACCACGGCGATCTCGCCGTCATGGCCGTCGAAGAGACCGGTCGCGGCCTGTTCGAAGACAAGGCCGTGAAGAACATGTTCGCGTGCGAGCACGTGACCAACTCGATCATCAATCAGAAGACGGTGGGCGTGATCTCTCACGACGAGCTCACCGGCATCACCGAGATCGCCGACCCGGTCGGTGTCATCTGCGCTCTCACGCCGGTGACCAACCCGACCTCCACGGCGATCTTCAAGTCGCTGATCGCGCTGAAGACCCGCAACCCCATCGTCTTCGGCTTCCACCCCTCGGCTCAGAAGTGCTCGGTCGAAGCTGCCCGCATCATGCGTGACGCAGCCGTGGCCGCCGGCGCCCCCGCCGACTGCATCCAGTGGATCGAAGAGCCGTCGATGGAGGCATCCGGCGCCCTCATGAACCACCCGGGCGTCGCACTCATCCTCGCCACCGGTGGCAACGCGATGGTCCGCGCGGCCTACTCGTGCGGCAAGCCCGCCCTGGGCGTCGGCGCCGGAAACGTCCCCGCGTTCATCGAGCGCACCGCCAAGGTCGGTCGCGCCGTCAACGACATCGTGTTGTCCAAGTCGTTCGACATGGGCATGGTGTGCGCGAGTGAGCAGGCCGTCATCCTCGACGCGCCGATCGCCGACGAAGCCCTCGCCGAGTTCACCCGTCTCCACGCCTACATGGCGACGCCCGCCGAGAAGCGGATGCTGGAGGAGTTCATCTTCGGTGTCGCCGCCGGCAGCGAGAACTGCGCCGGCGCGAAGCTCAACCCCACCGTCGTCGGACAGTCGCCGCAGTGGATCGCGGAGAAGGCCGGGTTCACCGTCCCCGAAGACACCTCGATCATCCTCGCCGAGGTGTCCGGCGTCGGACCCCACGAGCCGCTCACTCGGGAGAAGCTCGCCCCCGTGCTCGCGGTGCTCCGCGCGGCAACCCCCGATGAGGGCATCGATCTTGCCCGGCAGATGGTCGACTTCGACGGCCTCGGCCACTCCGGAGCCATCCACTCCAACGACCAGGACGTCATCGCGAAGTTCGGTGAGGTCGTCCGCGCCGTTCGCATCATCGAGAACAGCCCGTCGGCGCTCGGCGGCATCGGCGACATCTACAACGCCTTCATGCCGTCGCTGACCCTCGGCTGCGGCTCCTACGGACACAACTCGGTCTCCAACAACGTCTCGGCGGTGAACCTCTTGAACATCAAGCGCATCGGTCGTCGCAACAACAACCTGCAGTGGTTCAAGATCCCGGCCAAGACCTACTTCGAGCCGAACGCCATCCGCTACCTCGCCGACATGCGTGGCCTGGAGCGCGTCACGATCGTGACGGACGAGACCATGACCAAGCTCGGCTACGTCGACAAGATCATGGACGTCCTGAACCGCCGCGAGAACCGCGTGCAGGTGCAGCTGCTCAATCAGGTGCGCCCGGAGCCGAAGGTGTCGGAGGTGCGGGCCGGTGCCGAGCAGATGCGGCAGTTCCAGCCCGACACGATCATCGCGCTCGGCGGCGGATCGCCCATGGACGCCTCCAAGGTGATGTGGCTGCTGTACGAGAACCCCGAGGTGGAGTTCTCCGACATGTGCGAGAAGTTCTTCGACGTGCGCAAGCGTGCGTTCAAGTTCCCCGAACTCGGCAAGCTGGCCAAGCTCGTGTGCATCCCGACCACCTCGGGCACTGGTTCGGAGATGACGCCGTTCGCGGTGATCACCGACGACGAGACGGGTATGAAGTACCCGCTCGCCGACTACGCGCTCACGCCGTCGGTCGCGATCATCGATCCCGAGCTCACCAAGGTGCTCCCCGGGTTCCTCGTCGCCGATGCCGGCTTCGACGCCCTCACGCACGCCACTGAGGCGTATGTGTCGGTGTATGCGAACGACTACACCGACGGGCTCTGCCTCCACGCCATCAAGCTGATCTTCGAGAACATCGAGCTGAGCGCCAAGGCGCAGCCGAACTCCACGGATGCCGCCGAGCTCAAGGCGCGCGAGAAGATGCACAACGCGGCATCCATCGCGGGCATGGCGTTCGGTAACGCCTTCCTCGGGATCGTGCACGCGATGGCCCACGTGACCGGTGCGACCTACCACCTGATCCACGGTCGTACGAACGCGGTCTACCTGCCGCACGTCATCCGCTACAACGGGCGGGTGCCGTCCAAGCTCACGAGCTGGCCGAAGTACGAGCGCTATGTCGCTCCGGAGCGGTTCCAGGAGATCGCGGCGCACCTCGGCCTTCCCGCCTCCACCCCGGAGGAAGGCGTGGAGAGCTACGCACGGGCCGTGGAGGCACTGCGCGACCGGGTCGGCATCGAGCGTTCGTTCCAGCAGCAGGGCGTGGATGAGACCGCGTTCATCGCGGGATTGCACGACCTCGCGATGGCCGCCTACCGCGACCAGTGCGCACCCGCCAACCCGCGGATGCCGATGATCGAGGACATGAAGACCCTCATGGAAGCCGCCTACTACGGCACGTCGTTCGACGAGGTGCGCGCACAGCGCACGGGGACGCACGCCGAGAGCGAGGCTGTCACGGGTGCCGTCAAGACGGTCAAGAAGGGACGCGCCAAGGCGACCGCCTGATCCGACGGGCGACAGCGGGGCCGGGGGAGCATACCCGGCCCCGTTGCCGCGCGCTGGGAACGTGTGGCGGGGCCCCCGGTCGTTGAGCGAGCGCAGCGAGACGAAACGCCGCACCCTCCGGTCGTTGAGCGAGCGGAGCGAGACGAAACGCCACCCCCTCCGGTCGTTGAGCGAGCGGAGCGAGACGAAACGCCACCCCCGGTCGTTGAGCGAGCGCAGCGAGACGAAACGCCGCTTCCTCCCCAACCCGCCCACCCGCGGGGCTATCCACAGGAAATACCCCTGACCGGCTCTTTCCCACTGTCAATGTCGGACCCCCGGCGGACAATAGACGGTATGACGCACCCCGCAGCACCCACCCCGGCCGAGGGCCCCGCCGACGTGGAGTCGCTGCTGGACGCCCTCGCGTCCACCCGCCGGCGGCGTGCGGCGTTGGATGCTGAGGAG